>Ga0066852_10000494_pt1 | contig 16209 bp, 13 predicted proteins | sample ETNtaG_27_FD_67283 | JGI IMG/M metagenome (GOLD analysis project Ga0066852, IMG submission 67283) | Marine microbial and viral communities from oxygen minimum zone, Eastern Pacific Ocean - ETNP201406SV63 | ecosystem: Environmental > Aquatic > Marine > Oceanic | place: Pacific Ocean: Eastern...
CCCAACCCTTCAAGACACTCCATAATCCTCCAAAATCCTCTCAGATGAACTTGAGGGAGGGGATTGCTCAAGGAACAGTTAAGACGTTTCTAAAATTCAGAATATCCTTTTGTCATGAACACCCTCACCTTCACCCTCCAACATCGAAGGTCAACCCATACCCTCAGAGTCCACTATAGTCTGGAAGGGATGAAATAAATTATTCAGGTATATGAAGGAGAGATAAACGGTCACAGAGAGAAGGAAGGTCTACTCACCGAATTTCAATATGAGGTTGAACAAGAGATGTTGAAACACATCCATGAACTGAGAAATGAACTGAGGGAGAAGGGATGGATTCAGAGAGATTCATCACCAGAGGTTTCCCAGTATGGTTCTATTGTTCTGAGGAAAAAATCTTCTTCCAATCAACTTGAAGTGAATGAAAATCAACCTTCCTCGTGTGAGAAGTTTCATAAACAATCTTTTTCACGCACTTGCTGAAGAGAATGTCTGGGTTGTAACCCTTTCCATATCTGTCTAAATCAATGTTTCCCTGTGAGTGTCCTACCAACTCATTGATGAAATGAGGTTCAATTCCTTTTTGCTTCAGATGGTCAATGACAGTATGTCTCAACGAATGAAATCCATTCTTGTTAGTTTTCACTCCAATTTTAGGTAGATAGGAAGTGTTCCAAAATCTGCTGATGTTTCTTGAGTAAAGACCTTCCTTGTAAGGTAATTCCTCAAAGAGTCGTTTTCTTTTCTCTCCATCAGTTGTGAGTGGTTTCTTTTTGAGAAGATTAAGGAAATCAATAAATCCCAAATCCAAAAGTGTTTGATGAATTGGAACAATCCTCCTTGATGAGAGATTTTTCAATCTCTTGTCTGGTCTGTCTTCCTCTTGAACAATATCAAAACACCATCTCTTCTCTCTGTGATTTCCTCTTATCTCTTTCACATTATCCAGATACAACGAACATATTTCATTTGCTCGCATTCCAGAAAACACCCCAATCAAAGGAACCCAATAATTTGCATACTTCCCCTTCCTTATGAATGGATGTGTTGCATAGAGGTAATCCTTTTTTGAGAAAATCTGTTTCAGTTCCTGTTCTGTAAATCTATCTCTTTCACTGCTTGCTTTATTCTTCTTTGGGAGTTTCATCCCTGAAAAAACATTCGTGTTGGAGTATCCATTGTTCACGCACCAAGTCAGAAATGAGGAAAGGTTTCCAAGATATTTGTTGATGGTTGTTGTGTGAATTCCCTCCTTTGAAGGGATTTTCATTTTCACCAATTCGTGAAAATCTTTTTCCCGATACTTTGGATTTTTTGTTCTGTTCTTTGGTAGTTCCTTTATTTGAGATTTGAGAATACTTGCTTTCTCTTTGGTTATTTCACCAATAGGAATATCTCCAAAACTACTAATGAGGAGGTTGAGAGATGTTCTGTTCTCTTGAATACTCCTTTCTCTCATATCTCCTTTTTCACTCATAAAGAGGTCAATGCACTTTGATACTTGTGAAGATTGAAGAGAATTGAGTGCTATTGGTGATGGAGATTGTGAGGGAAGAGTTTCAGTTTGGATTTGAGTAGGTGCATTTTGAGGAATATTTTTCTGTTGAAGTTCTGGAAACAAACTCATTCCAAGTTTTGCATCAACCTCTCTACGAAATGAATCTTCATCCTCAATTTGTGTGGTCTGGTTGATGAGATTTCTTATCCAGTCAAACCGAAGAAGATAAAGATTGATGAATTTTCTGCGAAGATTTTTGTAGTTGATGTCTTGTTTATCTATCTCAATTTCAAGAGATGAAAGTATCCCAGAGAGTTTTTCATCCAGTTTCTCTTCATAATCCTGAAGGTTCTCACCAATCAACTCCTCACGCATCCTTGTCTCCCTTTCTGCGACAGACAGGATGCTTTTTGATTTCTGCACTGGGTCAAATTCATTGGTTCCCAGTGCATAGTGTTGTGCGTGCTTGATTTGCTTTCGCACCTCAACACGAAGTATCTCCTTTATGTCATCAAGGGATAAAGTTCTCACTCCCGACCTTATTTCACCAAAGAGTTGATTGGTAATCTTTTTGAGTTTGAGACAAGTAATTTGCCTGTCTTCTTTTCTAACAGAACTCAAGGATAAACGGAACTCTGTAATGTTCCCAAATTGATTGAGAAGGTCTTTAGGAATTACACTACGAAAATAGGGATATTGGTAGGATTTGGTGGTCAGTTTGGAGAGGAAAGATTGCATATGACGAAACCCAAAGTGGAACTAAAAGTGGAACTAAAAAACACAATGGTTTCGTTTTCAACAGAATTATCAAAGTAAATGATAACAATAATTAACTGATATTATTGAATAAAATGTGGAATGGATGCGTTGAAGTGGTCGGGGTGGAGAGATTCGAACTCCCGACATCCTGCTCCCAAAGCAGGCGCGCTACCGGACTGCGCTACACCCCGAAAGAAATAAAGGAAGGTAAAGAATACATTATAATCCCAAACCACGGATCAAAAGGCAAGGAGCATATGGAATGGGAAAGGATGGGCAAAGTACCTTACTCCGGTGCATACCGGGTTTTATAAAACCATCTCAGGAATTTTAAATTAACAGGGTTTTGTTGCTTCCAGGACTTTTTGGAAGACGAATTCCGGGTCAGCACCCGGGTTGGCCGCGACGGAACGCAGCCACATATCTCCTTCGATATCGGTGAGCGAGACCCAGGCCTGTTTCAGCCGTGAGCGAACTTCGGATGCTGGAATGGTTTTGTGTTTCCAGACGACGATTCCCGTTTGGGAGGGGCCCCAAAGTTCAAAGTCAGGATGTTCATCCACGAGATTCTTCAACCGTTCTGCCTTGGCCATATCGGAGTCGATATGTTCGGCCAGTCCTTCCCGTCCCCAATGCAGCAGGGTGGCAGCAAGAGGCAATGCCGAGGCAGGAGCCGAGCCGATGAGCCCGATGTTCGGAGCCGATAGATAGCCTCCGCCATAGGACATCGCCTGATGTGCTGATTCGGCTTCCTTGAAGAGGATCAGTGCGGCTCCCTTGGGTTGGTACATCCATTTGTGTGCAGAGAATCCCACAGAATCTGCGGTTTCAATTCCTGCCAGTCGTGATGCATGCTGATGACTGAACCTCATGGGACCGGCCCATGCGGCATCGATGTGGATCCAGGGTGCTTTTGGCATGGGGTTCAGCGCATCGATCGCTCCAGTCGCTACCGTTCCGGCGGTGAGGAAAACAGCGGTATCGTTCCAGTCTGAATCAGCATCAGGTGTCCACCGATGCTGACGGTCCGTTTCCATCGCCTGGTATTCAAGACCAAGGATATCGGCGGCTTTCCGAACCGAAAGGTGGGCCATTTTGGAAGCGGCAACTTTTTTCACCCCTTTCAGTTCCCGCGCGGCCCAAAGAGCGGTCAGGTTGGAAATAGTGGATCCCGGGACAAAATGTCCGCCCCCCATTCCGAAAAATGGAGCGATCCAAGTCACGACCCTTTCTGAAAGCAGTCTGGCTTTGGGTGCCACATCAGGGTGCAGTAGGTTCTGATTCAAAGCCGCCTGCCAGAGCGCTGCGGTCCAGGCCACCGACGGGGTCGGGGGGTCCATGTGGGCCATGAATCCCGGATGATGCAACTGGGCACTCGTTTCCAGCACTCCCGATGCCATCTGCTCCAGAACCTGGGATGCCTCCATCCCGGATTCAGGCATCGTTTCCGTAAGTTCGAGCCCGTCCTTCAGAGGCACCGGTTCATCCCGTGGAACCCGTGAAGCTTCCAGCAGGTCCAGGGCCTTTTCCACCAAAAGGCGGTCGACTTGATGTTCCTGGTTTATGGCAGGGATGGGTTTTGTATCCATTTTATCTGGAATCCATTCTTAACTGCATAGGAAAGATTGAGATGAGAGGAATTTTCCAGGAGTAGAGAAAACCATGAAATGAGCATTTGCTCAAGCCAATCTGCTGGCCTGAGGCTCATCGATTTCCTTTATTTATTTTTTTTTCAAGATGGGGAACCAGACCCCCGTCTTTCAGCATCTGCATTAGGAATTCGGGTACTTGACTGCAGATGAGAGTCTCCCCAGTGGTTTGGTTGAAAACCGAACCCTGTTTGGGGTCAGGAACCAGATGGTCTCCTTCATGAATTTTAGAGGTGTCCTCGCATTCCAGTACCAGCAGTCCAAGATTGAAGGCATTTCGTTGAAAAATACCCCCAAAGGACGGAGCAATCACTGCTGAGACACCTAGCTGCAAAAGACTCTGAACGGCCTGTTCACGTGAGGAGCCTGCACCAAAATTACGCCCACCTACAACGATGTCTCCTATTCTCACATTTTTTGGGAAATGTGGGTTGAGCCGTTCCAGACAATGACGTGCGAGTTCCTCCATCGGGCTTTTCATGAATGCTCCAGGAGCAAGTTGATCGGTGTCGACATTGTCGCCGAAAACCCAGCTTTTGCCTTCATACATCATCAATTCTTAAGAAAAAGACGGGGATCACTGATCCGGCCGGTGATGGCAGTAGCAGCCACGGTCATCGGGGAGGCAAGATAGACCTCGGATTCCTCATCTCCCATCCTCCCTTTGAAATTACGGGCGGTGGAGGAAAGGCAGACCGTTCCCTTGTCAAGTCGTTGTGGACCATAGCCGGCACAGAGCCCACAGCTTGTGGGAAGCACTTTGCCCCCTGCATCTTCAAGAATTCCAAGGATTCCTTCTTTTTTGGCCTGTTTTAGGTCTCTCAATGAAGAAGGGGCGACCCATAGTTCGATTCCCTTTTGAACCTTGTTTCCCTTAAGGATGCTAGCAGCGGATCGAAGGTCTTGAAGCTTGGCTCCGGTGCATGCACCCAGATAAAGCACCTTCGGGTGGATCTTGCCAAAATTGGATACGGCCGAGGCATTCGCAGGGCTATGAGGAGCGGCAACCTGGGGTTCAAGCTGCTCGGCCTGAAAGCTATGGAGTTCAAATTCGGCATCCGAATCGGTGTTCCATTTTGTCCAGTCTCCCGCATCGGAGTTGTGTAACCCAAGCCATTCGACCGTGGTCTCATCTGGTGCAATCAAACCTGTTTGGGCTCCAAATTCTGCACTCATGTTGGTAAGGGTCATACGTTCCTGCATGGAAAGCCTTGAGACGGCGTCTCCGCAAAATTCTACTGCCTGGTAACGTCCTCCGTCCATCCCCATTTTTCCGCAGAGGAAAAGCATCATGTCCTTTGCCATCACTCCTTTGGGAAAGGTTCCGTTCCATTCGATGCGGATGGTTTCCGGAACACGGATCCAGATTTTTCCGGTAGCAAGAACGCCTGCCATTTCGGTGGCCCCAATGCCGAACATGTAACAACCGAATGCCCCTCCGGTCGGAGAATGGCTATCTCCCCCGACTGCGAACATCCCTGGCCGAAGGTAACCATTTTCCGGAAGCACCACATGGCAGATTCCTTCTTCATCATGAAAGCGCTTCACTCCTTGTTCCTTGACCCAACGGCGTGTCAGTTTCAGAATTGCTTCCGAATCAGCATCGAAGGTCGGGACATAGTGATCGCTGATCACCACCAGCTTTTCTGGATCCCAGACGCCCACTCCCAGCCTTTCCAGAATCGGGGCCACCCTGCGCGGGCCTCCCGAGTCATGAATCATGGCCAGGTCCACGAAACCGATTTCAATCTCTCCAATGCCCACTACTGCTTTGCGGGCGGCATGTGCAATGATCTTTTGTGCCAGGGTCTGAGGCAAGGAATCCTTTACTTTCTGTTGATAGATATTGCAGAATTCTTCCATAGTCAGAGGTTGACTGACAAGCAGCATTTCCAAAACGTATAAAAACATAAATCTAATGCAAAAAATCATTCCTGACTATCTTCGAGAATTCTGTGGTTTTCTGGAGCATACGAGCTATTCCGGAATCCCTGAGAACGTCAAACAGAGGGCCCGCCTGGTATTGGCTGACTCGATTGCTGCCATTGCAGGAGGCTCAGTGGAACCCGAAGTTATCACTTTAACGAACAATCTTCTCCCAGAAGGGGGGGAACCAGGTGTGTCCGTGATTGGTATGGATCCATGCATACCGTAATTTTCATGATTCATCTGATCCGAAGCACAAAGATTTTATGAAAGATTCTCCTGTTATTTTCGAAAAAGACGGGCGGATGGCTCGCATCATTCTGAACCGGCCTGAGGTTCTCAATGCCATTGATGATCGTCTTCCCAAACTCCTCCAGGATGCAGTCGAGAAGGCGAATGCCGATGAATCGGTGCGTGTTATCGTTTTATCCGGAGCCGGGAAGGCCTTCTGTGCCGGATATGACCTGAAAAGCTATGCAGAGGATTCAGGAAACAATCCAGGGTTCCAGAGCATGCCCTGGGATCCGGTCAAGGATTATGCCTTCATGAAACGCAACACCGGGTATTTCATGAGCCTCTGGCGGTCCCTTTTGCCGGTGATCTGCAAAATTCAGGGTTATGCGATTGCCGGTGGGACCGACATTGCATTCTGTGCGGATCTGCTCATGATTTCAGAAGATGCGAAGCTTGGATATCCTCCTGCCAGGGTCTGGGGCTGTCCTCCTGGTGGGATGTGGGTCTACCGGCTCGGGGCGGAACGTGCCAAAAGGCTTTTGCTGACGGGTGATCTGATCGACGGGAAAAAGGCTGCGGAATGGGGTCTGGGGGAGTGTGTTCCGGAATCCATGCTGGATCAGGAAGTGGAAAAGCTGGCCCAGAGGATGGCTTCCATCCCTCGCAACCAACTGGTGATGCAGAAAATGATGGTCAACCAGGCTCTGGAAAACATGGGGTTGGCCTCAACACAAACCCTTGCTGCCTTGTTTGACGGCATCGCCCGTCATACTCCGGAAGGGGTGAATTTCAAAAACCGGGCAGAGGAAATCGGCTGGAAAGAGGCCGTCAAGGAACGGGATCAGGGCAGCTTTGACTGGACGGAAAAGCGTCCTTTTAAATAAATTTGGGCTGACCTGGACTTGAATGAGTTGGAACTTAAAGGAGAAGATTGATGGAAGAAGTTTATGAAATCCATGCGATGCGATATGGCAGCAATGAAGGAAGAACACGTCAGGAAAATTTTTTAGAAAAAGTCGATGATCACGATTCCGTAATGCCATTGGATTACTACATTTGGCTGATCAGAAACGAAAACCGCTCGATCGTTGTCGATACGGGTTTTGATCATAAAGAGGCCACAAAACGTGGAAGAAGTATCATGATGCTGCCGTCAGAAAGACTTTCCCAGCTTGGTGTAAATGCCTGGGAGGTGGAGGATGTGATCATCACTCATCTCCATTATGACCATGCTGGGACTTTGCAGGATTTCCCAAAAGCACGTTTTCACATCCAGGAAACGGAGATGCAGTTTGCAACCGGTCCATGGATGCTGGAGGATCGTGAACGCTTCGCCTACTCAGCAGAGCATGTTGCAGAACTGATCCACTGTCTTTTTTCTCAGCGTGTCAGGTTTCATCAGCAAGACGGGGAAGTGGCTCCTGGGATCACGGTTCACCGCATGCCGGGTCATACGATGGGCATGCAGTCGGTAAGAGTCCGAACCCGGCGGGGTTGGGTTCTTCTTGCTTCTGATGCATCCCATTACTACGAACACTGGGTCAGGCGTATCCCGTTTTCAATCTGTTGGTCCCGTGAAGACCTTGTCTCCAGTTACATCGAATTTGAGAAACTCTCCGAAAGCCAAGACCATGTTGTTCCTGGACATGACCCCATGGTCAGGCAGCTCTATCCGGTTTCTCTGGACTTCGCTGGAAATGAAGCGGTGAGACTGGATCTTGAACCCAATCAATCCCTCCAAGACATCTTCGGCTGATGTCCTCTTCCTGGCATGAGTCAACCACTTCAGTACTTCAAAGAAGATTAAAATAAATATTCCTTGTTGAAGCGCATTTTGATGATCCTGTCTGGAATCCTACTCCTGATCATGGTGCTGTTGTCAGGACCGCTTTGGATCTTGATCAGTGGTCAACTGGATTTGAAGACTCACTGGAGTGTTGCCAGCCGTGAGAGTTCTGGAACGGCTCCTTCTCCGGATAACTTCCCAGAAGCATCTGTCCGGGTTTATTATGCACGATCCTTCAACTGGCGTGGAGCGTTTGGGGTTCACAGTTGGTTGGCGCTTAAGGAAAAAAATGGGAAGTCTTTCCAGATTTTCCAGGTGATCGGCTGGAGACTGTTCAGCAGTCAGTCTTCGGTGGATGTCCATTGGGGCGATCCGGCCCGCTACTGGTATGGGGAAGAACCCGTGCTGCTCGGAGAAATCACAGGAGTGGAAGCAGAACAGGCAATACCTCTAATCCGTGAAGCGGCAGAAAATTATCCTTTTGCCTGGAACTACCGGGTTTGGCCTGGACCGAACAGCAACACCTTCATTTCCCATCTCATGCGTTCCGCAGGAAACCTTCCATTCGGGCTTCCTCCTAACGCCATTGGCAAGGATTATCCTGTCGACGGAGCCCTTTTTGCCAAAACTCCCAGCAACACCGGGTGGCAGTTCTCCCTCTATGGGGTGCTTGGTATCATCTTCTCTTCGGCTGAGGGCATCCGCCTTCAACTGCTTGGGCTCGAATTCGGCTGGAACCCTCTTCGCGGTGAATGCTACTGGCCTGGTATCGGGATTTTGAGCTATTACTGAAGCAAAATAATGGAGTTTTCTGGAATCAATTAAACAGACCCCTAAACACTTCAATTTCTTTTGAATGTAAAGGGGATTTTTGGTTTCCCTAATTTTTTTTTTGAAGTAAGGATTTCAAATAATTCCTGTTAACTTTGCTGTTTCGTCAAGACATTTCCATGCGAGTTCGAACATTTCATCAATTTGTTCTGTGGAGATGATCAGTGGTGGAGAGATGATCATGGTGTCATTGACGGATCGCATCACGAGGCCGTTTTTGAAGCAGAAGTCCCGGCAGAGATAGCCTGTTTTCCCTGGATCATCAAAACGTGCACGGCGTTCTTTGTCCGGGGAGAGTTCGATTGCTCCAAGCAGTCCTGCATTACGGACTTCAGCAACCAAGGGATGACTGTTGAATTCCTGCCAACGTTGTTTGAGGTAGGGGCCGGTTTCGTTTTTCACTTTTTCCAGCAGTTCTTCCTCCTGAAGGATTTTCAGATTTTCCAGGGCCACCGAGCAGGAGGCAGGATGGCCGGAGTAGGTGAATCCATGTGCGAATTCTCCTCCTTTTTCGTGGAGCACGTTTCCGACACGGTCATGAACGAGAACTCCGCCAATGGGTAGGTAGCCTGAGGAAAGCCCTTTGGCGATCGGAATCAGGTCCGGTTCCAGTCCGAAGTACTGGCTGCCGAACCATTCTCCGAGTCTACCAAATCCACAGATAACTTCGTCAGCAACCAGGAGGATTCCGTGTTTTTTACAGATCCTTTGGATTTCAGGCCAGTAGGTCTCAGGAGGAACGATCACTCCACCAGCTCCCTGAATTGGTTCTCCAATGAAAGCGGCGACACGATGTTCTCCAACTTCCAGGATCTTCTTTTCCAGATCTTGGGCAGTTTTGAGGCCAAACTCCTCTGGAGTGAGTTCTCCACCCTTGGCATACCAGTAAGGTTCCTCGATGTGTTCGATGTCTGGAATCGGGAGACCATCCATCTTGTGAATGAATGACTGCCCACCCATGCTCGCAGAGGCAACGGTGCTACCGTGGTAGGCGTTGATGCGGCTGATGACGACACGGCGTTCCGGTTGTTCCAGGAGGGACCAGTAACGTCGGATCATGCGCAGAACGGTGTCGTTGGCCTCTGATCCTGAATTGACGAGAAAGACACGGTTGAAACCTGGTGGCGCCAGCTCCGCCAGTTTTTCTGATAGGGCCACTGCGGGGGGGTGAGTTGTCTGGAAGAACGTGTTGTAGTAGGGAAGTTCCTCCAATTGACGCATGGCAGTTTCTGCGAGTCTTTTACGTCCGTAACCTACGTTGACGCACCAGAGCCCTGCCATCCCGTCCAGCAGTCGATTACCGTCCGAGTCCCAAAGGTAGATTCCTTCTGCTTTTGTGATGACCCTTGCCCCCTTTTGGGAGAGGGCCTTGGAATCGGTGAAAGGATGCAGGTAATGGGTACTGTCGCTTTGCTGTAATTCCAGGGTGTTCATAGAGGTATTCGTGTTTGTAATGTTCTGGGTCAAACGTTGAGCAGAAGGTATTCACGTTCCCAGGTGCTGATGACGCTGAAAAATGCATCGTATTCTGCTCTTTTCAGGGAGCAGTAGACCCGGACGAATTTTTCTGTAAATAGATCATGCAGGGCCTCACTTTCCTCCATTTCTCTTAAGGCTTCTTCGAGGCTGCGGGGAAGTGAGAAGTCATGTTCATAGGCGCTTCCAGACACAGGAGGGGTGGGTTCCAGTTCTTCCAGGATTCCACGCAGACCACATCCGAGTGAAGTGGCAATTGCAAGATAGGGGTTCGCATCAGCACCTGCGATCCGGTTTTCGATGCGCCGATTGTTTTTGTCGCTGATGGGAATCCGGAATCCCGTCGTCCGGTTGTCATGTCCCCAGTGGACATTGATGGGTGCCGAATTGTCAGGCATGATACGCCGGTATGAATTGACGTTCGGCCCAAGCATGGGCATTGCCAGAGGAATGTATTTTTGCAGCCCCCCAATGAAATGGCGTAATGTTTTACTGTCTCGTTCTTTTTGATCGGAAAAGATGTTCTTGCCGGTTTTCACATCCAACAGGCTTTGATGGATGTGCAGGGAACTCCCAGGCTGATTTTCCATCGGTTTTGCCATGAAGGTCGCATAGACTTTGTGACGAATGGAAGTTTCCCGCATCGTGCGTTTGAAAAGGTAGACATGATCTGCAAGACGCAGGGGATCGCCGTGGTTGAAATTGATTTCCATCTGTGCACTCCCGGATTCATGGGTCAGTGCATCGATCTCCAACTCTTGTGCTTCACAGAAAGCATACATTTCCTCAAACAGCGGATCGAACTCATTCAAGGCGTCGATTCCGTAAAACTGACCTGTGACTTCCTGACGTCCTGAACGGCCTACAGGAGGAGTCAGAGGATAATCTGGATCTTTATTGATTTTCGTCAGGTAGAATTCCAACTCCGGTGCAACGACTGGCTTCAGTCCGTGTTCTTCATAACTTTTGAGAACCCTGTTGAGCACGTTACGTGGAGAAAGCTCGACCGGGGTTCCATCATGGTGGATACAGTCATGAATGACCTGGGCGGTGGGTTCCTCCACCCAGGGAACGAGGCAGGTGGTGGAGGGATCGGGACAAAGCTGCATGTCGATTTCGGCAGGATCGACATCAAACAAATCCTCATAGGGGATCCACTCTCCCGTCACCGACTGCAGAAAAACGGCTTCAGGCATGCGGAGTCCTTCATTACGCAGGAATTTGTCGGCAGGCATGATCTTCCCTCGTGCAATTCCAGTCAAATCCGGGATGATGCATTCGATTTCCGTGATCTTGTGCTTCTGGAACCAGTTTTTGAGATGCTTCATCGTTCCTCCTGAGATTGCCCTCCTGCAGGGGCCTGCAGGGTTTTGGTGATGATTTCCCTTACATCCCCTGAAAGTTTTTGGACGGCTCCAATGCGTTCCATCTGTCTTTGCATCAATTCCTGGCGTTTCGGGTCAAATTTTCTCCAGCGGTTGAAGGCACCTGCAAGACGGGCTGCGACCATCGGATTGCTCTGGTCATACTCAATTACCGAGTCGGCAAGAAAACAGTAACCATTTCCGGAAGCATCATGAAATCCTGTAAAATTGCTCATGGAGAAGGCACCGATTACGGATCGGATTCGGTTTGGGTTATTCTTATCAAACCTCGTATGACGGGTCAGGGTTTTTACCTTTTCCAAGGTACCAGGCAGGTTTGAGGTGGCCTGCAGGGCAAACCATTTGTCTAGCACCAGCGGTTCATCAAGCCATTTCTTTTCAAACTTTGCCATCGCGGCTTCCCGTTCTTCTGCCTCAGAGTCATTGAGTGCAGATAGGGCTCCGATGGTGTCAGTCATGTTCGAGGAAGTTTCGAACTGTTCATATGCGGCTTTCCTACCGTTTTTGCTGTCGGCGCGGACCAGGAAATCGAGACATAGGTTTTTCAGCTTACGTCGGCCTACTGCAGTGGGATCCAGACGGTATGGCCCTTTATCGTTCATGCTTTGGTAGAGACGGTTCCAATCCTCTTCCAGTTGCAGGGCGAGTTCTTGGAGCATCATTTGACGCAGCCGATGGACAGCCTCGACATCAATGACGTCCATCTTCTCTCCCAAATAACTTTCTGAAGGCAAGCTGAGCGCCTGTGCCAGCAGTGAGGGGTCACTGTTTTCGGTGATTGCCAACTGGTTCCTGAAAGACTGAAGCAGAGTTTCTGGAAACTGCAGCGGTTGGTTGGTTTTTGCGGCATCCATCCGGGACATAAAACTGCGAAGCATCAATTGCTGTCCTGCTTCCCAACGGTTGAACTCGTCAGAATCGTGTGCCGAGAGGAATGCCAGGTCCGCATCGGTATAGTTGAAAATCAGATCGACAGGTGCAGAAAAATGCCTGAGCAGAGATGGGATCGGAAGATGATTTATATCCTCGAAGACAAATTCCTCTTCAGTATCTCGGATCTCAAGGGTCTGCAGGTTTGCATCCGGGGTATGATCCTTTAGTTTCAATGGCAGGGCGTTTCCATCCGGATCAAGAAGTCCGATCCTGAGGGGCAGGTGGAAAGGATTTTTTTGAAGGATGGAGCCGGGATTCGGCTTTGAATCAGGAGTATTGATGTTGCCGAATCCTTTTTGGCCGGGAGTGTCCGGACAGGATTGCATTACCTTGAGTGTGTAGGTTTTGTGTTTCGGGTCGTATGTCCCACTGACTTCAAGCTTCGGCGTTCCGGATTGACGGTACCAGTTCCTGAATTGCCTCAAGTCGAATCCATTTGCATCCTCGAGGGCCGAGACAAAATCCTCGCAGGTGACGGCCTGTCCGTCATGGCGTTCAAAATAGAGGTCCATCCCCTTCCGGAAACCCTCCTCGCCCAGCAGGGTATGCATCATGCGAATCACTTCTGCTCCCTTCTCATAAACGGTCAGGGTGTAGAAGTTGTTGATTTCCTGGTATGAATCAGGTCTCACCGGATGGCTCATTGGGCCTGCGTCTTCAGGAAACTGGTGGGTTCTCAGCAGGTTGACGTCGTTGATGCGTTGTACCGCCCGGGAATTCATGTCTGCACTGAATTCCTGATCCCGAAAAACCGTCAAACCTTCTTTCAGGCTGAGCTGGAACCAGTCACGGCAGGTGACGCGGTTACCGGTCCAATTGTGAAAATATTCGTGAGCGATCACTCCCTGAACGAGGTTGTAGTCCCGGTCGGTTGCGGTTTCAGGAGAAGCGAGCACCAGCCTGGAATTGAAGATGTTGAGTCCTTTGTTTTCCATTGCACCGAAATTGAAATCATCAACCGCAACAATCATAAACAGATCCAGGTCGTATTCCCTGCCGAAACGCCGCTCATCCCATTCCATCGATTCCTTGAGGCTTTGCATCGCATGCGGTGTCCGACCGAGGTTTCCAGGTTCGACAAAGATTTTCAATCCGACTTCCCGGTTTGATTGAGTCATGAAGCGGTCTTCCAGGCATTCCAGTTCTCCAGCGACCATGGCAAACAGGTAGGCGGGTTTGGGAAAGGGGTCTTCCCAGAGAGCCCAGTGCCTTCCTTCTTCCAAAACTCCGGAATCGATCGGATTCCCGTTGGACAGCAATACTGGATATAGTTTTGAATCTGCTTCGATTCGGGTTCGGTAACATGCCATCACATCCGGACGGTCTGGGAAATAGGTGATCCTGCGGAAGCCCTCTGCTTCACACTGGGTAGAGAACATTGTACCGGAACGATAGAGTCCTTCGAGACTCGTGTTTTGTTCAGGATGGATACGCACTTTGATTTCAAGGTCAAAAACATCTGGAACAGAAGGAAGGGTCAGGGAAACCGAATCGATGCTGTAATGTCGGGTATGAAGGGGCTGACCGTCGAGTTTGATTTCAAGCAGTTCCATTTGTTCCCCATCGAGGATCAGGGGTTTGGGACTTGGAGCATTTGGTTCTCGGGCTTTGACCTTCAAATGACTGATGACGATGGTTTCCTCTTCAAAAAGCCTCACGTCGAGTTCAACCTTGGAAACCTGAAAATCTGGGGGAGTGTAGTCCCCGCGGTAGACCGTCCGGGCTTTTGATTCTTTCATTTTGGTTCGATCTTAAAGCTCATGAGAGAAACTCTCTCTAATCTTCATTTTTATGAAACGTGGATTCAATTCCCAAGTGCATCAGATGAATGATCCCTGAAGAAAATCTGGTTTGGCGTTTTCATGGAGCCCACGTTGGCAAGAAGCATGCGGATGGGCAAAAAACAATTTAGCGTCCAGGATTTTTGCGATGCATTCATGTTCGGCGAATTCTTTTCCATGATCTTAAGTCAGGGTGTGATCCTTTGCTCTCAAGGACTTTTCTCTTGGAACACCAGGACACGCCGGAAAGAATTTTCAGATTTGGCAAACTCTATCATATCTGGGGCCTAATGGATCTATGTCTTACAAAATGAACTGCTGAAAGGGTTTCAGCCCGGACGTTTCATCGTGAAAATCGTCTCTCCTCCAACCAGCGTGTAATCATCATAGCCGAGACGTCCGATCGGTTTCATCTGATCCACATCGACCAAACCTTCCTCGGTGATGTACTGGTCATCAATATGGACCCCGATTACTTCTCCAAACACCACCACATAACGGTCTTTTTCACTCCAATTGGGCAGGTCAACACTACGGATGTGTTTGCATTCCAGATGCACCGGAGCTTCCTTGACCCTTGGAGGCTTGACGAGTTTCGAGGGCAGGGCATTCAGCCCGGACATTTTCAATTCATCGACATCTGGTCCTACTGAAGCAGAGCTTTGGTTCATTGCCTCACGGGTTGCCCAGGTGGAGAGGTTGCAGACGAATTCTCCAGTGGCTTCTACATTTCTAAGAGAATCCTTGAGCCCGTCATCATGACTTCCTGCTCCGGATGCAAACATCACGGTCGGGGGCCGATAACAGACTGCGTTGAAAAAACTGTAAGGCGCCAGGTTCACGACGCCTTCCGGGTCGATGCTGCTGATCCAGCCGATGGGTCTTGGAATGACCAAGCTGTTGAAAGGATTCTTGGGGAGTCCGTGATCCTGCTTGACGGGTTCATAAAACATGGTTCCTCAATGTTGAACGTTGATGTGGGATCGTGAATTTTTTTTAAACTTGAAGCATTCGCCTTAGATCCTCAAGCAGATCCTCCACAGCTTCAATGCCAACCGACATACGGATCAGGTTGTCCGGCGTTTCCGTCTCCACCGTTTCACTGGATTTACGGTGTTCGATCAGACTTTCAACTCCTCCAAGAGAGGTGGCGCGTTTGAAAACCTGGGCCCTTGAAAGAACCTCCAGAGCTTCTTTCTTCCCTCCTGAGACCAGGAAGGAAAGCATTCCTCCGAATCCTCCCTGCATCTGTTTTTTGGCAATAGGGTACCCAGGATTCGATTCCAATCCAGGATAAAAAACCCAATTGATGGAACCTTGAGCCTCCAGGTAACGGGCAAGTTCCAAAGCATTTTGACTCTGTCTCTGAACCCTCAGGTGTAGTGTTTTCATTCCTCTGATTAGCAGGAAGGCTTCCATGGAACCCAGAACCGTACCTCCGAATTTCCGATGCATCTTGACCCTCCTCCAGAGTTCCAGAGATGGATCGCGAACTGCCAGAAAACCAGCAAGAACATCAGAATGTCCATTCAGGTATTTGGTCGCAGAATGACAAACCAGATCAGCTCCAAGCTCGAGCGGCCGGGTCAATACAGGAGTTGCTACTGTCGAATCAACTGCGAGGAGAGCGCCTGCTTGATGTGTGAGTTTGGCAGCCGTTTCAAGGTCCGTTATGGCCCAGGTTGGATTCGCTGGTGTTTCCAACCAGACCAACTGTGTTTTGCCTGGAATCAGTTTCTGCTCCAATTCTTCCAGGTTTCCTGTTTCAAAATAATCGATCAGGATGCCCCAGGATTCAGAAAACTCCTTCACAAAACTCAATACTCCATGATAAAGGGTCCTGGAAATCAGTGCATGTTCTCCTTGTTTCAATCCATGAAAAGGGGCAGTACATGCAGCAATTCCCGAGGAAAACACCATTGATTCTTCCGCACTTTCAAGATCTGCCAAT
>Ga0066852_10000517_pt1 | contig 15906 bp, 14 predicted proteins | sample ETNtaG_27_FD_67283 | JGI IMG/M metagenome (GOLD analysis project Ga0066852, IMG submission 67283) | Marine microbial and viral communities from oxygen minimum zone, Eastern Pacific Ocean - ETNP201406SV63 | ecosystem: Environmental > Aquatic > Marine > Oceanic | place: Pacific Ocean: Eastern...
TTGGCGCGGCGGCCTACTTCTTGAAGGTACCAAGTGTAAGGGCCGAGTTGGGTTAAAAGCGTAAATAAAATTGATCAAAACTCAATTCCAGATTGACTTCCGAAGCGCATCCGTTTAACCATCTTAAGGACGGTTCCACTTTGTCATAGGGTGGATGAATTGGGAATACGGTACATCAGCAATAATCTGATAATTCCGTGACTGCCCCCGCAACTGTAAGCATATTGGTAACACAATGCGAGTCAGATACCTGCCATCAAAACTGAACACGGAGGGTGAATTATCATGAATGAAGTTAAAGTTTTAAAACAAGACGCCAAGCCGGTTGCGCTGTCACAAAGACTGACCGCTGCGGTATTTGGAGGTCTGTTGGGCGCATTTATCCTGCTCGGAGTTGGCTTTGCCAATGCCGATTTGGTTCATAACGCTGCCCACGATTCTCGGCACGCTATTTCTTTCCCCTGTCATTAGGGGGATCCCATGTTACAGAGATTGCTGCTGACTGGGCTATTGTCCGGCGCTGTCGCTGGTGTCGTTCTGACATTGGTGCATTTAACTATGTTGCAGCCGCTTATTGCGGAAGCTGAGTATTATGAAGAACAGGGGAGCGCCCCGGTAGCTGGTGTGCAACATACTCATCCCGGGGGTATCAGTCATATGCATTCCGGCGGTAACATACCGCACCTTCATGAGCAAAACTTTCACATCCATGCCGAAGGCACTGCCCATGTGCATGCCGGTGCGACGATCGGCCACATGCACTCTGCGCAAGTTGCACAAGCAGCCCATGATCACGGCGCCCACGCCCATGATTCGTCTGCTTGGTCTCCGGAAGACGGTTTGGAGCGCTCGCTTTTCACCCTCGGTGCGAATTTGTTAACAGCGATTGCCTTTGGCTTACTGCTGGCGGCAGGTTTCACGCTTTATGGCGGTAGTATCAACTTGGTCCAGGGTATGATGTGGGGCGGTGCTGGTTTTTTAAGTTTTTCATTTCTGCCTGGATTAGGTTTACCGGCTGAACTGCCGGCTGCTGCCGCAGGTGATCTGTTGGCACGTCAAGCTTGGTGGTTAGGTACGGCGGTGGCCAGTTGTATTGGCTTGGCCATAATCGCCTTTGGCAAATCCCACGCCTGGCGAGCTGCTGGATTGTTGGTGCTGGTTATCCCGCACGCGATTGGAGCACCACCTGCGGAAGCCGGTGCTGTTGGTGCCGCGCCGCCTGAACTGGCAGCACAATACATTATGGTGACGTTATTTGCCTCAGCAATTATGTGGAGTATTTTGGGACTTATGGCGGCTTATGTGCATGGCCGCCTTGCCCAGGATCAAACAGTAACTTTCGCCGAACCGCACGCGACCTGAATGTTTAGCAATTGCAGCTGAAATTGATTACATAGCGTTGTTAATATGTTCGAGATATTTAATTTTATAGTCTTCCGGAATTCCCAGAGACGCCTTGGCTTGAGATAGATCACGAAACGGTTTTTTGCTTATTTTTGCTGGTGTTAGACGGGTGCTGATAATCAATTGGTGGATTGTTGCAAAGTTCTTAGCGTTGCCGACAACGACGGCGATTTTACACTTACCCAATTGTTGTTCGATATGACTCATTTCCGAGGGATGGGAATTCTTGACATATTTAAAATTAAACACCTCAGGAAGAGGCGTTGCACGAATATCGCATAAGATATTCATCCCTGGTTTATAGCTCGGATAAGCCAACATCTTGGGCATTAGATTGTCGGCATCATTCTCTGAATAATGATCAAAATATTGGACAAATACGCAGTTTAATCTTGGGTAAAAAAAATTAGAGGCTGACCCAGGTAACGCTATTTAGGTGTTATCATGGGACAATGAATACTATGCTACGTTGATTTTAAACAATAAAATACCTCAATAAAAACGCACCAACTAGGAAAGCGTTATTCGTATTTATTTTATCAATCTACGCTTGATTGGCCATAGCAGTTATTTATTAATTTTTATTCGAAACCGCCGCTTCTTCGAAGGTTGCCATGCCGCTATGACAGGCGGCGGCACTGCGTAAAATGCTGATCGACAGTGCCGCCCCCGACGCTTCGCCTAGGCGCATGCCGAAATCAAACAGTGCTTCTTTGCCGAGCTTCTCAATCAAGTGGCGATGGCCGGGTTCTGCTGAAACATGAGCTACCAGACAATGATCAAGCGCGTGTTCATCTAGGGTATGAAGCACAGCTGCGGCGGCGCAGGCGACATAACCATCTAGCACGACCGGAATACGTGACAAGCGAGCAGAGATAATGGCACCGCAGATGGCTGCCATTTCACGGCCACCGAAGCAGCGCAGAATTTCAAGTCCATCGGTCAGCACAGCTTTATGCAAAATTACACTCTCCTCAACAACGCGTATTTTATTTGTCAGTGCATCGCCTTCGACACCGGTGCCGGGACCAACCCAGTGGGCTGCGTCGCCGCCATAAAGTGCATGGCAAATGGCGGCTGAAGCGGTCGTATTACCAATTCCCATTTCACCGAGACACAACACGTCTAGTCCGACATTCGGACCGGACATGCCAAAAGCGACGGCTTCAGCGCAGTCGGCATCGTCCATTGCCGGTTCTTCTGAAAAGTCACGGGTTGGTATCTCAAGAGCTGCTTCCATGACGTTCAGTTCTGCGTCCTGGACTTTGCAAAGCTGATTGATGGCAGCGCCGCCGCCTTGAAAATTCGCCGTCATTTGTTGGTTCACTTCGGCAGGAAAGGCGGAAACGCCTTGCGCCGTTACGCCGTGAGAGCCGGCAAAAACAATCACTCGCGGCATCTCGATTTTAGGCGGATGGTTACCCTGCCAGCCAGCCAGCCATTCAACGAGTTCTTCGAGGCGACCCAAGGAGCCTTGGGGTTTCGTCAAGTTCGGCTCTCGTTCGCGAGTTGCCGTAATGGCGTCCTCATCCGGTCCAGGGAAAGATTGAATAAGCTCACGGATCGCATCCAGAGAGGTAATTGGCTTTTGTTTCATGTAGCATCCCATGATATTCTAAAATTGTAATAGGCCTGTAATATAATGCCAGGTGTGCTACACGAAAGCAAAAAACGGCGAGAGGCTAATTTTGGCTGATAAAAAAGAAAATATAGACGCAGATGATCAGAATGAAGGCCTAGAGTCGGAAGTTGTTTCTGATCTTGCACCGGATGAGGATGATTTCTTCGACCGGATGAAAAGTAGAGTCAACCGGCAAGGCTGGTTTGCTGACCTTAAAATCTGTCTAGGAGTGTTGACGCGCCTGCCGGTTTATATTGGGGTATCGCCCGAAGATTTCTCGATCGCTGAAGCTTCCCGCTTCTTTCCGGTTGTCGGTGCTCTGATTGGATTAATCGCCGGCTTGGTGTTGTGGATCGGCAGCTGGTTTGAATTTTCGTCTATGGTGTTGGCGCTATTTGCCCTGCTGGCGATGACACTGGTAACCGGCGCGCTGCATGAAGATGGGTTGGCAGATACTTTTGATGGTCTCGGCGGCGGCACAACCCGAGAGCAAAAACTTTTAATTATGCGGGACAGTCAAATCGGCAGCTACGGTGTTATGGCTTTGCTATTTGGATTTGGTTTGCGTTGGGCTGCGTTGTCAGAAATTACTGAAATCGGAATAGATGCAGCCATCTATGCGCTCATTGCTGCTGCTGCTGCGTCGCGCGCTGCTTTGCCAGGTATTATGCATTATATCCCGGTCGCCCAGGAGGACGGTTTGAGCGCCGGTGCGGGTAAGCCGAGCTTTGACCGGGCAATTGTTGCCATCTTGATTGGTGTCGCTTTCCTACTCTTTCTGCTCGGGTTTCAGGCCAGTATTGTTGCTCTCGGTCTGGCTGTACTGGTGACCGGCTTGTTTGTTTATTTTGTGGCGACGCGGATTGGCGGTCAAACGGGGGACGTCTTGGGTGCCACTCAGCAAATCGCCGAAACAACGATTCTGCTGGCAATAGTCATGGTGGGCCTTGAATGATCACAACTAGATGGTGGTGGGTGCGTCATGCGCCTTCCGCCAGCTCACCCGGTATTATTCATGGTCAAGATGATGTCGATGCTGATCTCTCGGATCAGGCGGCGATTGATGCGCGCCGTCATAGCCTGCCCGAAGATGCAGTCTGGCTCACCAGTGGGCTTAATCGAGCGGTGCAAACGGCGGCGGCCTTGGGTGGCACGGAGTGCCGTGTGGTCCCCGGTCTGATGGAACAAAATTTTGGCGAGTGGAACGGCAAGGCCTGGGATACCATGGATAAAGCCGAAGCCCGGGCGTTTTGGGAGGATTACACAACCGAAGCGCCGCCCGGTGGTGAGAGCGTTGTTCACTTGATGGACCGGGTGTCTGATGCGGTTGCCGAGCTCTCTCATGAATACCAAGGGCAGGATATTATTGCCGTCGCTCATGCAGGATCGATTCGCTCTGCCGTGGCGATGGCACTGAATTTATTTGCCAAATCTGCCCTGTCTATTCAAATAGATAACTTGTCGCTGACTCGCATCGATTGCCTGTATGACGAAGAAAGCGGGCCAAGCTGGCGGGTTATGGGTTTAAATCTGTAAATGCTTTGCCATCCAAGGACCAAAATGATAGCGTCACCCCTTGCCGTTGGGACAGGGAATCCGGTGTAAATCCGGTGCTGCCCCCGCAACTGTGACGGACGGATTTGATCTTTGCTTTGACAAGCAACCACTGGCTAGGACTGACAATTGGCTGGGAAGGTTAGACCAAATCAAAAGCCCCAGCCAGGAGACCTCTCCAGCGGTAATTTGAGTAAAACTATATCCTCGGGGAGGAGGGCTGCGTTTAGTATGGGCGATCTCATAAATCTTCAAAAAGCGGGATATTCATTGGTGCTCGGTGGAGCGCGCTCGGGCAAAAGCACCTATGCCGAAAGTGTAATCGAAAATGTTGGTGGTGGGTTTTATATTGCCACATCAGAAGCGCTGGATGAGGAGATGACCGCTCGCATCGCCGCCCACCGGGAACGGCGCGGTGATGACTGGCAAACCTTGGAAGAACCGGTCTTATTGCAACATGCTTTATTGTCGATCAAAGGTCGGGGTAAACCGGCATTGGTTGATTGTTTGACGCTGTGGCTCTCTAATCTCATGGAACTGGAAAAAAATATCGAAGCTGAAATCGATGGGCTTTGCGTTTTGGCCGAAGAACTGGATTATCCAGTTGTGTTTGTTTCGAACGAAGTCGGGCAGGGTATTGTCCCGGATAACGCTTTAGCGCGCCGTTTTGCCGATTGCGCCGGGCTGATGAACCAAAAAATCGCGGTTGCTGCTAACACCGTTGTCCTGGTGACGGCCGGCATCCCTAAAAAGTTAAAATAGGAAGTAAATAAATATGGCTCTTGCTTTAAAAACACCTGTCACCGTGATCACCGGCTTTTTAGGTGCAGGTAAAACCAGTCTCATCCGGCACATGCTGGAAAATGCCAACGGCCGGAAGCTGGCGCTGATCATTAACGAGTTTGGTGATCTGGGCATCGATGGTGATATTCTCAAAGGCTGCGGTGACAAAACATGTAGTGAAGATGATGTAATGGAGCTGACCAATGGCTGCATCTGTTGCACCGTCGCCGATGATTTTATTCCAACGCTCGAAACTTTACTGGATAGGGAAGACCGGCCCGATCATATCGTCATTGAGACCTCTGGCTTGGCCCTGCCGAAACCTCTGGTGAAAGCGTTTCAATGGCCGGAAGTGCGGTCGCGGACGACGGTGGACGGTGTAATTACGGTGGTCGATGGCCCGGCGGTAAAATCCGGCTTGTTTGCTGATGATCCGGAACTGATCAAAAAACAGCGGGCGGCTGATCCAACCCTCGACCACGAAAACCCCCTGGAAGAGGTGTTTGGTGACCAACTGGCCTGTGCCGACATGGTGATTGTCAGCAAATCTGATATGCTGGAGGAGGGTGAGCTGGACAGCGTGCTCGACCTTATTAATGAAGAAGCGCGCACCTCTGTTGAAGCCATTCCGGCTATTCATGGCCGCCTTGATCCGGGTGTTATTTTGGGCCTCGATGCGGCGGTTGAAGACGATGTTGATGCCCGTCCGTCCTGCCATGACGATGAAGAAGAGCATGAGCATGACGATTTCGACAATTTCACGCTTGATATTGAAGTTGCGGCTAATACCAATGCGATTATTGAGCGGGTTAAACAAGCGCTGACCGAGGAGGGTGTGCTCCGGATCAAAGGTGCCTTAGTAATTCAAGACAAACCTGCGCGTTTGATCGTTCAAGGGGTAGGTGAGCGGGTAGAACACTATTATGACCGGCCGTGGGCGAGCGATGAAACTCAGGCCGGGCAATTGGTCATCATTGGGCTCAACGGTTTTGACCACGCTGCCGTTAAAGACGCCTTACTTAACTAGGACAAGAGAAGGGTAAAGGGACGGTATGCATCTTCTTGTCACCCAGCCAGGAAAAATTAGCGACGGTTCGGAAGCCGTCGATCTCGGTCAATCGCCGGGTGATATTGTGTTTTTGTCGGCGGCGGCGAGCGATCTGGCGATCCTCGCTGAGCAGCACCGCCTGAAAGATTACCCCTCACTCAGGCTCGCCAATTTAATGCAGCTGGGCCACAACATGTCCGTCGATGTCTATGTTGAAAATACCATCGCGCAGGCCAAACTCATAATCATTCGATTGCTCGGTGGATTGGGATATTGGCCGTATGGTATCGAGCAAATTCGCGAAATATGTATTCAGAACAATATTCAGCTGGCTGTCGTGCCGGGCGATGATACGCCGGACCCGGAACTAACCCAACAATCGACCTTGAGCGCTGACGCATGTCACCGTATTTGGCAATATTGTGCCCAAGGTGGTGCCATTAATATCCAAAACCTTTTGAATTATGCGAGTTCTTTGATCGGCGACGAGCGGGAGTGGGTCGAGCCGGTGCCGTTGGTGCGGACCGGTCTTTATTGGCCGGGAGATATCTTGCCGGATTTGGATATGATCAAAAGCCATTGGCAGGAAGACCAACCGGTTAATGCCATCGTTTTCTACCACGCGCTGGTGCAAACTTCCGATCTCAAGCCGATAGATGCGCTAATCGATAGCTTGCAGACTAAAGGCGTTAATCCACTGCCGGTGTTTGTCGGCAGTCTCAAAGATCCAACTTCGGCGGAAATTGTCAAAGCGCTTTTGCAAGAAACCCCACCGGATGTTATTTTGAACGCGACTGGTTTTGCTGTTTCATCGCCGGCAGATGAAGGGATCAAGACGCCTTACACCGAGGTAGATTGTCCGGTAATTCAAGTCATATTGTCAGGTGGCACGTTTGAGGAATGGGACACTGGTACCCGCGGACTTGCGCCAAAAGATCTCGCTATGAACGTCGCTTTACCGGAAGTCGATGGCCGGCTGATCTCCCGGGCGATTTCGTTCAAAAAAAGCATCCAGTTTGATGAGGCGACCGAGGTGGCCGTGATCAAGCATGAGCCAGTACCTTCGCGCATTGATTTTGTCACTGGACTGGCGGCGTCTTGGACGCGCCTCCGCCAGACCGAAGCCAGTGAGCGCCGGGTGGCAGTCATCGTCGCCAATTATCCCAATAAAGATGGCAGACTTGGCAATGGGGTAGGTCTGGATACCCCCGCGGGCGTGATCGCCGCCTTCAAACGCATGATGCGGGAAGGTTACGCACTGGGTGACACTGTGCCGACCACAAGTAAAGCCATCATGCATCACCTGTTGGCCGGGCCGACCAATGCGGCGGGCGAGCGAACTGGCGGTAAAGCTTATGCCACCAAAGATTATCTCAAATTTTTCAACTTACTGCCGCAATCCATCCAAAACGAAGTCACCGATCGCTGGGGTGCACCGGAAGATGATCCGTTCGTAACTGGTGGGGACTTTATTCTGCCCGCTCACATATTCGGCAATGTTATTTTGGCAGTGCAGCCAGCGCGCGGCTACAACATCGATCCTACGTCGTCTTATCATGATCCCGATCTGGTGCCGCCCCATGGCTACCTCGCCTTTTATACCTGGCTGACCCACGAGAAAGATATTCACGCGGTCATTCATTTTGGCAAGCATGGTAATCTTGAATGGCTGCCGGGTAAGGCGTTGATGCTGGATGAAAGCTGTTACCCTGAGATTGTGCTTGGAGCACTGCCGCATCTCTACCCCTTTATCGTTAATGATCCAGGGGAAGGCACCCAGGCCAAGCGCCGCGCCCAAGCCGTCATTATTGACCACCTGACGCCGCCGCTGACCCGGGCGGAAAGCTACGGACCGCTGCGTGATCTCGAACAATTGGTCGATGAATATTATCAGGCCGCCGGCATGGACCCGCGCCGTCTCAAAATCCTCGGTGAAGAAATTATTCAGTTGAGCGAGCGTATCGGGCTTGACCGCGATGTCGGCATTGAAAAAACCGATGATGAAAACCAAGCGCTAGCAAAGATCGACAACTATTTATGTGGGATCAAAGAAATGCAGATCAGGGACGGGCTGCATATCTTCGGTGAAGCGCCGTCTGGAATCCAGGAAACTGATCTATTGATCGCGCTGACTCGATTACAGCGGAAAAATGGGCAGGGAGAGAACGCCTCACTTACTCGGGCACTAGCAGGAGATTTAGGGTTGGATAATTTTGATCCACTCGACTGCGAAATGGGCGAAGAGTGGCAAGGCAACCGGCCCGAGGAGCTTGCGGGCTTTGACGGCGACTGGCGCAGCAATGGCGACACCGTTGAGCGGCTTGAGTTATTGGCGTAAGCGTTGGTGAGCGGAAAAATAAAACCGAATACAAACTGGCAGAACGCCGGCATTGTCCTTGATTTCATTCGGGATAAGCTCCAGCCCATCATTGCCGATTGCGGCGAGCAGGAACTGAGCGGTTTAATGCAAGGTCTAAACGGTTCTTTCGTCGTGCCGGGCTCTAGTGGAGCGCCGACCCGGGGGCGTTTGGATGTACTGCCGACCGGCAGGAACTTTTACTCGGTCGATGTGCGTGCTGTACCGACGCCGGCAGCCTGGCGATTGGGATGGAAATCAGCCACCCTGCTGATTGAGCGGCATTTTCAGGAACATGGGGAGTACCCCAAACGCCTCGCTATGAGTGCCTGGGGCACGGCTAATATGCGCACCGGTGGCGATGATATTGCCCAAGCATTGGCATTGATGGGGGTGCAACCGCAATGGGACAAACCGGCCAACCGGGTCACTGGCTTTGAAGTCATGCCATTGAATGTTTTGGGACGGCCTCGAGTTGACGTGGTGTTTCGTATATCCGGTTTTTTCCGGGATGCCTTCCCGGCGCAGGTTGATCTTTTGGACTCTGCCGTGCGCGCCGTTAGTGCGCAGGATGAATCTGAACATGATAATCCTTTGGCGGCCCAAGCTCGGAAAGACCAGACAGCGTTCATAGCGGCTGGTGAGAGCGAAGAGGATGCCGCCCGCCGGTCTGGCTTCCGGGTGTTTGGCTCCAAGCCTGGTGCCTATGGGGCGGGGCTGCAAACCTTAATCGATGAGCGTTGCTGGGAAACCGACGAAGATCTCTCCCGCGCCTATATTGCCTGGGGTGGCTATGCCTATGGCAGCGGCGCCGGAGGGGAAGCTGAAAACAGCTTGTTTGAAGCGCGTCTTAAAGGCGTTGAGGTCGTCGTCCATAATCAAGACAACCGCGAGCACGATCTTTTGGATAGCGATGATTACTACCAGTTCGAAGGCGGCATCACCGCAGCCGTGCGCGAGCTTTCCGGTCAGCAGCCTGCCGTCTATCACAATGATCATAGTCGTCCCGACACACCTAAAATCCACACCTTAAAAGAAGAGATCGGTCGGGTGGTGCGGGCGCGGGCTGCTAATCCTAAGTGGATCGAGGGCGTCATGCGCCACGGTTATAAAGGCGCCTTTGAAATTGCCGCGACGGTGGATTATCTCTTTGCCTTTGCCGTCACCTCTAAGGTCGTTGAAGATCATCACTTCGATCAGTTGTTTGACGCTTATTTGGCCGATGACAAAGTGCGTGATTTCATTCAACAGAATAATGCGCCAGCCTTGCAGGAAATCGCTGACCGGTTTGACGAAGCAATCGAGCGAGGCTTTTGGCATCCTCGCGCCAATTCGGTCGGTGATTTATTAGCGCGTCTCAGACAAGCCAAATTGGGAATTCAGGAGGAAATGGTATGAGCAAAAATTTATCAGAAGAAGAGCTTAACGCTCAAGCCAATGAAAAACGCCACAAGCACAAAGTGGCCAAAGACAAAATCCTGGCGACCAAGACCAAAGAAGGCGGCTTGCTGGTCGTTCATACCGGCAAAGGCAAAGGTAAAACGACGGCGGCGATGGGCATTGTCGCCCGCTGCATCGGTCATGGCCAAAAAGTTGGCATCGTCCAATTCGTTAAAGGCAAATGGGAAACCGGTGAGCGGGTGGTGCTGGAAGCCTTCCCTGAACTAGTGACCATCACCGCAATGGGTGAGGGCTTTACCTGGGAAACTCAGGACCGGGTGCGGGATATTGAAACTGCTAACGCGGCCTGGGCGCGGGCCAAGGAAATGATTGAAGACCCGGAGCTGGTTCTCGTGCTTTTAGACGAGATTAACATCGTATTACGCAATGACTATCTCGATATCAATGAAGTTGCTGATTACCTCAAAAATAAACCGGCTGGGAAACATATCATCTGCACCGGTCGCAACGCTAAGCCGGAATTGATCAAAATCGCTAATTTGGTGACCGAAATGACCGAAGTGAAACACCACTTCCGCGACGGCTACAAAGCGCAAGCCGGGATTGAATTTTAGACCATGCCTTCAAATTCCCTCATGTTTCAAGGTACCGGGTCCGACGTCGGCAAGTCGCTGGTCGTCGCTGGATTGTGCCGAGCCTTAGTAAAACGGGGGATGACGGTCCGGCCGTTTAAGCCGCAAAACATGTCAAACAATGCAGCCGTTACGCCGGGTGGTGGCGAGATTGGCCGGGCGCAGGCCTTGCAAGCCAAAGCCTCAGGTGTTGCGCCTCACATCGATATGAACCCAGTGCTGTTAAAACCGCAATCAGATGTTGGCGCGCAATTGGTGGTGATGGGAAAAGTCGAAGGCAATTATCCGGCACGCGACTATCAGACCAAAAAAATTGAATTAATGGATGTCGTTGTCGCAGCATCCGAACGCCTCCAAGCCGAAGCAGACATCGTCCTGATTGAAGGAGCAGGCAGTGCGGCAGAAGTAAATCTGCGCGAGAACGATATCGCTAATATGGGCTTTGCCGTCGCGAGCCAAACACCTGTTGTTCTGGTCTCCGATATTGACCGGGGCGGGGTCATTGCCAGCGTCGTCGGTACCTGGGAATTGCTGCTCAAAGAAGAGCGCGCACTGGTCGCCGGCTATGTCATCAATAAATTTCGGGGTGACGTTACTTTGTTCGAAGGCGGTATTAAGGTCATTAAAGAAAAAACTGGGCTCACCTGTTTTGGTGTCATCCCTTATGTGCCGAAAGCAGCGAAATTGCCGCAAGAAGATGCGCATACTTTGGAAAACACCAAACGGGAGGTATCCAGTGGCTCTATCAAGATTGTTGTGCCCAGACTGGCTCATATTTCTAACTATGATGATTTTGATCCCCTGATCGCCGAGCCGGATGTTGAATTGCAATTTATTTTGCCCGGCGACGTATTGCCCGGGGATGCGGATTTGGTCATCTTGCCTGGCTCCAAGACCACAATCACCGATTTAGCCGATCTACGCCGCCAGGGCTGGGACGTTGATCTCGCTGCCCATCTCCGGCGTGGTGGTGCAGTACTGGGGATTTGCGCCGGCTATCAAATGCTCGGCACCTATATTAATGATCAGGAAAAAACCGAAAGTGAAATCACGTCGATCGAGGGATTGGCTCATCTCAACGTTCATACTGAATTGGGTGGTGATAAATCATTAGTTGAAATCACGGCTAACTCGGCGCTTGATTGTGGAAATTTCAAGGGATACGAAATGCATATCGGTATCACCGCGGGGCCCGATTGTGACCAGCCATTTGCCAGCGTTGACGGTAAAGACATCGGTGCTGTTTCCCAAGACGGCAAAGTGATGGGCTGCTATCTGCACGGACTGTTCGCTGATGACGACTTCCGTCACGGCTTTTTATCCCGGCTCAAAGACCGGGAGATTTCCAGTGTCTCCTATGACCTTGAAGTCGAGCAAGCGCTTGACGCCATCGCCGCCGCCTTTGAAGAAGCGCTTGATATTGATGGGATGTTGGCCGCCGTCAAGTAGTTAAAAAATCAAAAGGTGCCTGGCACCTTTGTAAATATTAACCAAGCGCCTTCAGCACCGCGTCAAACGGCAGCAGGATGGCGCCGTGGCGTGGTTTGGCGTTTTTGGCAGGGGTCAGGGCGGCGAGGGCCTTCCAGTCGCCATCAGGGGCGGCAGAGCCGGTGCTCAGCATTGCTTCAATCTGATCACGCACGTTTTGAATATCAACCTTTGATTTGCCGATGACAACGTTTGCCATCACTGACGCCACCGCCTGACCGAGCGCGCAGGCTTTAATCTTCTGGCTATAGCCGGTGACCCTTTCACCATCGGTATTTAGCGCGATTTCAATGGAACTGCCGCAGAGCGGGCTGCGCAGCAAAATCTCCGCGTCCGGATTCTCCAATGGTTCCAGCCCACCTATATTGGCGGCAAGGCGAAGCACGTCTTTATTATAAATATCGTCGATCACGGTGTTTGGAATATAGTCGCCTAGAAGTTTGCTCGCCAGCCCCTAATCGGCTAAAGCACTCAAATGAAAGTTTCGGATTTTGATTTTGACTTGCCCCAGGAATTGATCGCGCAACATCTCCTAGAGCCACGGGATGCCGCACGGCTGTTGCATATTGGCGAAAATCTCAGCGATCTCGGCGTCAAAGACCTGCCAGGCTTGCTTAATCCAGGCGATATATTGGTCTTCAACAACACCAAAGTCATCCCGTCGCGCCTGACCGGCAAGCGCGGAGAGGCGACTGTCGAGGTCACACTCCACAAGCAGGATAGCAACAATACTTGGTGGGCTTTTGCCCGGCCGGCCAAGCGTCTGCGTCCGGGTGACAAGTTAATCTTCGGTTTTGATTTTAAATGTAGTATCGAGGAAAAGCGCGAAGGCGGTGAAGTTTTACTATCATTCGAAGGCGGTATAAGTGAGCTGATGGCCGGGCTTGATCATTATGGCTATATGCCGCTGCCGCCTTATATCAAGCGCGACAAAGGTGGTAATGTAGAAGACCTGGCTGATTACCAAACGCTTTATGCCGAGCGTGAGGGCGCGGTTGCTGCTCCCACTGCCGGGCTGCATTTCACCGGGGACCTGATGGTGGAACTCGATCAAAACAGCATCAAAAAGGCCTTTGTCACGCTGCATGTCGGGGCGGGGACGTTTCTGCCGGTGAAAGCCGAGGACACTGATGATCATATCATGCATGCGGAATGGGGTGAGATTGATCAAGCGACAGCCGACGCAATTAACCAAGCCCGCGCCGCCGGTGGCAAAGTAGTCCCGGTCGGTTCGACATCTTTGCGCCTGTTGGAAACAGCTGCAGATGTCGAGGGGAAGCTTCATCCCTTTACCGGTGAGACGGATATATTTATTACCCCAAGTTATAGCTTTAAAATTTCGGATAAGATGGTGACGAATTTTCACTTGCCAAAATCGACCTTGTTTATGTTGATCGCTGCCCTCGCGGGAACCGAGCGGGTTAAGGCAGCCTATACCCACGCTATTCAAGAAAACTACCGTTTCTTTTCCTATGGTGATGCGTGCCTGATAGAGAAATCAATATGACGGATTTTTCCTATACAGTTAGTGCCACAGATGGTGCCGCGCGTTTGGGTCAGATTGCGACGGCTCACGGGGTGATCGATACGCCGGCCTTTATGCCGGTGGGGACAGCCGGTACGGTAAAGGCCATGACACCGGAGTCGGTTGCTGAAACCGGCGCGCAAATTGTTCTCGGTAATACCTATCACTTGATGCTGCGGCCAGGCGCGGACAGGGTGGAGCGCTTGGGTGGACTTCATAAATTTATGAACTGGCCGGGGCCGATCTTGACCGATTCAGGTGGTTTCCAGGTGATGTCGCTTTCTAAGTTGCGCAAGATGACCGAAGACGGGGTGACCTTTCAATCTCATATTGACGGTAAGAAATTTGAACTGACCCCGGAAAGCTCGATAGATATTCAGCGCAAATTGGACGCCGATATCACCATGCAGCTTGATGAATGTCCGGCCCATACGGTGGATAAAAAAATCATCAATGAGTCGATGCAGCTTTCGCTGCGCTGGGCGGAACGATCAAAAACGGCATTTAATGAACGTCCGGGCTATGGCGTGTTTGGTATTGTCCAAGGTGGCGTTTTTGATGATCTCCGGGAGCAATCCGCCAAAGGCCTGATCGATATGAATTTTCATGGTTTTGCCGTCGGCGGGTTGGCGGTTGGCGAGTCCCAAGATGTGATGTTTCAAGTGTTAGATGACCTGATGCCGCATATGCCGGCGGATAAGCCCCGTTATTTGATGGGTGTTGGCACACCGGCGGATATTGTCGGGGCGGTTTTAAGAGGCATTGATATGTTTGACTGCGTCATGCCGACCCGCTCAGGGCGCACCGGTAAAGGTTTTACCCGTCGGGGTGAAGTAAACATCCGCAATGCCCGTCACGCCGATGATCCCCGGCCGCTCGATGAGCGTTGCAAATGCCCGGTTTGCACAAATTACAGCCGCGCCTATATCCATCATCTGGTTAAAGCACAGGAGATCCTCGGACCAATGCTGTTGACCTGGCACAACGTCCAATATTATCAGGATTTGATGTGGTGGCTAAAAAAAAGCATCGGTGAAGGCACACTGAACGCGTTCGTTGAGCGTTTTCACCAAGACAAAGAAGATGGCGATATTGAACCTTTGTTGAAGGAGAAATAGGTAATCATCATCAGAAAAAGTAGCTCGTCGGTCCCGTATGAAGGATATACATACCTGCCTGCAATTATCGAGCGTATTCTTGATCGGCAGCCACACACCAAGTTCACATTATTGAATTGGTCCGGGTTATTGAATGTTTAATCTTTGCCGCGTAAGTGATAGCTAACAATATAATGACTTTGGTGGGCCGGGAGGTTTTTGCGGCATGATATATTTTCTCGTAGTTGGCGGATTTTTTCTGCTCCTGGCCGGGGCGGAAATCATGCTGCGCGGTGCGGTTGGTCTGACGGAAAAATTTGGTATCTCAAAACTTGTTGTCGGTATGACGGTGGTTGCTTTTGGTACTTCGGCGCCGGAGCTTCTGGTTTCGCTAAATGCCACCTTATCCGGATCATCGGGCTTGGCGATTGGTAATATTGTCGGCAGTAACGTTGCCAATATCCTGTTGATCTTAGGCGTCGCCGGTTTGTTGATGCCGATTGCCAGTGAGCCGGGTACGCTCAAGCGGGATGGCTGGATGCTCTTGCTCGGCACCGGACTTTTTATGGCGCTCACTTATCGGGACGAGATTGATTTGATTGGCGGCTTGATATTGCTCGCCTATTTTATCGGCTTTTTGGTTTACTCCTATAGGCGTGAAAAACAAGGCGTTGATGCGGCTGGTGAAATGTATGAACATAAGGTCGATGATGTTGAGGGAGTGCCTCATAACTTATTGAAAATAATGATTTTTTTAGCTTTAGGCTTTGCAGGATTAATCTATGGTGCGGAAAAATTAGTCGAAGGTGGCGTTGCCATAGCCCGGACTTTCGGCGTTAGCGAAACAGTTATCGGACTAACCATGATTGCCTTCGGCACGTCTTTGCCAGAGCTGGCAGCATCGGTCGTTGCCGCTCTTCGGAAGCATGCAAATGTTGCCGTCGGCGTTGTCGTTGGCAGCAATATCTTTAACATCGTTGGCATTATCGGTGTTGTC
>Ga0066852_10000519_pt1 | contig 15880 bp, 46 predicted proteins | sample ETNtaG_27_FD_67283 | JGI IMG/M metagenome (GOLD analysis project Ga0066852, IMG submission 67283) | Marine microbial and viral communities from oxygen minimum zone, Eastern Pacific Ocean - ETNP201406SV63 | ecosystem: Environmental > Aquatic > Marine > Oceanic | place: Pacific Ocean: Eastern...
CTGTGCCATGCGTCCGTATGTGCCTTGTAGCTTCCACACAACATCTGCGTCTATGAGGAACTGAAACGCTTGGATTGTTGCTTCGTGGTAGTCGATACCTTCGGGCATCTCCTCGAACCCTTCGATTATGCCTATTGCTTGGAGAGTTGAGCATACAGTGTAGAAGTTGAATTTATTTTGATTATTATTGCCTGACATTGGTCGTTTCCTTGGTTAGTTGCTATTTATATGTTGTGCTTTTGGGACGCTCCCACAGGTCGCTCACATGCACCCTTGCTTACTTGTGTTCCTACCCACTACAGGCACGTACAGACGCATAGACGCTATGTTAGATGACCCATAGGGTAGAGGGGTAGGTGGGTAGACCATAGGGGTGTAGAAGGGCTACAGATCGCTTGGGAAAATCACTGCTTTGGTTATGTCGTGATGAGGAAAAATTAGTCTGTTTGCATACCTGTTGAACGTGCTTTGTAGATAGCTGTTCTGCCTTCTAACCTCCGAGGGATATGGGTGGTTGCCTACGTCACACCAGTGCAAATTTGAATACGTTTTATAATTACTGTCTGTGAGTAACCAGTTTGCCATGTTTGCTCTATCCCACAGGTAGCCTGTGAAGGTGGCTACTCCACCACACGTCACACGACTTGCTATCGGGGCATAGTACCTCCACTCATTCTCTTCAAAGAGACTTGACTGTTCTTTAAGCCAAGAGCTTCTACCATAACAATGGATCAGTTGATAGACTGTGTTATCCTTAGAGATAAAGAGTTTTTGATTGTTCCATGACTCTTGCTTCCACCTTCTATGGGTTGGATTTCTTAGCATGTGATATAGTTCTGTTGATTGGATGCTCATTGTGTTCTCCTTTTTATTTTGTTGTCCTCGACAACTTCGAGGTGTTTTTCGTATTCGGGTGACGCACGTTGTTGATGAAACCAAAGCACGAAAGAGTATCTGTCATATCTGTATTTAGAAAGCCTTGTGATTATTCCTAGTCTTTCCCTTATCGCCTTGTCGACATGCTCGTTAAACATGCCTCTCTTGTATCTTACCAAGTCTCCTACCTTCATCTTATCACCTCCAATTCAAGGTCTGCTACATCAATGTCATAGCTTCCATCATTCCATTGCACGTCATAAAATCCATCTGTGCTTCTGATTATGGTTATTATTCCCACAAGCTTTTCTTCTTCTTCTGTTATATAGCCATACTCTCTGCTAAGTCTTACCACGTCACCGATTTTAAATTTCATTGTCTCTCCCTTTGAATGTATAAGTATTATAACATGCTCTCAGAATATTGCAAGGACATTTTATGTCCGTTTTATTCTTCCTCTGCGATAAAGGGCAAATCCTGTCCACCTGTTGTGTGAACAGTAAATATCTTTCCCTCTATCTTTCTCACTACACCGACCATCTTTTCGAATACCACAATGTCTCCCACTTGCTTTGATGGATCTTCCAGTGGAAACAAGCCCTTTCTTTTACCCTCGGCTGTTTGGAATAGACTGTCTCCTTGCCAATGGTTTATACACTCCACAGCCTTTGATCCTAGTACCTTATGAACCTGTCGGATCAATTGTATATCATTTGTTGACATCACCTTTTCCCAAAAGTCCCACACGATGATGGAGTCAAATAGACTCTCTTTATTTGTGCTTGCCAAGGAACTTGCCTTGGCTATTGTTTGTTTATGGTTCATGTGAACCTCCTTTGTTTGTTTGAATGTAATTATATTATAACCTGTTCTCAGCATATTGTCACGGTCAATTTATGTCCGTTTTATTTCCGAACCCAAGCTTGGCTAGTTCGATTTTGGACATTTGGATTGACCTGTTATGGGCTAACATGTCCTCATACCGAGCTTTCTTGATTTCTCTATCTAGCTTCAAGAGTTCTATATGCTCTCTCAAAGTGCTAAGGGCAATAGAATTACTGGTGGCATATACTCTGTAAAAATCACGACCAGTTTCATAAGTTTCCATAAACTCATTTCTTGCTTGTTCAACCAAGCTTGGATCAAAAGGTTTAATAGAAGCCCTCTCTCTTACCTCTTTTTCTTTGGCACGTCTATGGGCTTCCTCATAACGTTCAGTTTCTTCTTTAAAACTCTTAAGTATAAAGTCCTGAACACCACCTGATTTTGTTTGCAACCCATGCAACTCAGGCACGTTATGAATAGCTTCTTCGCCTGATCCCATCGCTTGCCATAAGGTCATAATATTTTCACCTGTCATTGTCGTAAGTTTATCTGCTATGACTTGCAAACAAGGTGTTGAAAGTTTTTGATCAAAGACTCCTTGATCTTTAATTGTTTGAACCAACTCGTTGTCAGATGAAGAGTTAATGATATTTGTTATTTGGTTTAGTGTGATAGTTGTCATGCTGACCTCTTTTTTAAATGTTTTCTAATTTTATTAAATGTTCTTGGTTGCAAAGTACCCTGTCTCTGTGGGCATAGCAACCTGTCATGAAACATACCCACCAAAACTTTCCCTTGTATGACGAATGTTTTCCTACGATAATTCCTAGCTCATTATGTGTTGCAGGTGGAGCTTCAGTAGCTGTTCTCCACGTCACCACGTCACCTACTTTCATGCTATCTCCAAGTATCTTGACGGTGTCCAATGGGTTTCACCATCTGCAATTGATTGTATTTTAACTGCCTTGTTTGGACTAGTTATCAGATCCTCCACGACAAGGAATAAACCCCCTATGTCGTGATAGCTTTGATTGTATCTCACTAAATCTCCTATCTTCATATCTACCCCCATGTCTCGATAATTCTCATGTCAAGATCCCAACAGTTTTGAAGATAATCAAGTCTACTATCATTGACCATCTGATACTTTTCTTCCTCTCTGTCGTAAATCAAATACCAAATGTCTTTGAAGTCTTGCTTGTATGCCCATTGTTGAGCTTGCTTAAGTGTGTTGTATTGTTTTGAGTATCTTGATCGTTTTAGCATTGTGTACCTCTTTGTTTGATTGTAATTATATTATAACCTGTCCTCAATTATTTGCAAGGACAATTTTTGTCCGAATTGAATTCGGGGTCGTCTATGAGATACATTGTGTCCTCAAAGGCTTGTCTGTATGCCCATTGTTGTGCTTGCTTTAATGTCTTGAATGGTTGTGAGTATTGCATTATGTACCTCTTTGTTTGAGGGGAAATTACCTATATTGCCAGTTGTCACAGGAAACATCTCTATGGATCTCATCAAACAACCAACAGTCCCAGTCTTCTCTGCTGATGTTTGTTGCAATCATTTCATGACCATTTGTTGTATGGACGACAAAAATGTCTGAGACCGGAGAACTCTGTGGAAGCACTTTGGCAACTATTGCTAATCCTCCTGAATTAAGTTCCGTTATGTCCCCCATTAGGGGAGTACCTTGGATTGTCTCTGTGTTTCTCCAAAAACGTGCCCTTTCCTTTGCTAATGCTTCAACCTTGCGAGCCATCTCCATTCCTAATAGGTTATAGATCTTCGCTATTGAAGGGGCATGGAACCGACTGTAATATATTTTCATCAGCTTAATATTATCTGAGAGACTGTATTTACTCGAAGCTATAATTGCCCCATACCCTTCTTGAAGTTGTTTTAAAGCCTCCTCCTCTTGTTTTGCTTTTTGCTTCATCTTATCCCATGCGTCAGAGAACTCTTCACCAGTTATTGAGACAGCTTGTTTGTCCTTTCCACAAATTAAGTCTCCATCTGTTGTGCGAACGATAAAGATTTTCTCGTTGTCGATGGTGATTATATCCTCTAACACACCAATTGTACTTCCAACTTGTATTTTATCTCCTATCTGTCTTGTTGGGTCTTCCATTGGAAAGAAGCCTGTGCCTGTTGTATCCCAAGAACTTGTGATGGATTGGTATCGACTGTCTCCTTGCCAATGGTTTATACACTCCACAGCCTTTGATCCTAGTACCTTATGAACCTTTTGGATCAAATGTATGTCCCCTGACTCCGTTACCTTTTTGAAGAAGCCAATCAGTGCGATGGAGTCAGCCAAATTCTCCTTATCTGTGTTTAACTTTGATTTTGCTATTGCTATTGTTTCTTTGTGGTTCATTTTGAACCTCCTTTGTTTGAATTGAATTCGGGGTCGTCTATGAGCTTGATATAATGAGAGGACATTTTAAAGCTGTTCTTTGAGCTTCCCCATGGGTTGTTTTTTACAAAGCTGACCCAACAAATAATCGACCCATCCCAAATCTTTATCGGTTCGACCTCCGTTATTATTGCCAACTCAAGGCTATTCTCTCCAATTCCTGTGTAAACCCACGCTAAATCACCTACTTTCATACTGCCTCCATTTCATAATCCCACATTTCATCAAATTCACCACTAAGATACATCACTGTATAAAGACCTGCTTGGCTATCGCTCTCTGTGACGAGAGCGAGTTCCTCCCACACAATCACCCATACTAAATCACCTACTTTCATGTTATCTCCTGTCATTGGGGTCTGAACTTTTTATGTTATAAGTGTATCCCTCTTTACTCATCTGTTGCTTCATGCAGAATGTCACAAATGATTGAGCATTTTTGAGTTCATCAAATAGCCAATATCGTGTTAGTTGGCTTGATGGGTCGTACTCTTCTAAAATATAAATTCTCATTGTGTCTCCAGTGTTGGATATGTATATAATAGAACGTGCTTCAAATAATCGCACACAGAGTTGTTTGATTGGAGAGAATAAATACTGGTGACATTGTGATTAGCTTCTTCGCCCCAAGCCAACGCTTGCCATATAAGCACACGGTCTTCATGATTTACGAGTCCAAAGTTATCTGCTATGACTTGCAAGCAAGGTGTTGAAAGTTTTTGATCAAAGACTCCTTGATCTTTAAGTTTGCGTATGATATCCTTCGTGGAAGGTTTTTCAGACCACTCGACAGTAATGCCTTGGGAATCGGTGTCCCGATATGAATTTCCTTTAAATGTATCTTCTATTTGTTTTGGTGTAATAGTCATTTAAGACTCCTTTGTTTGAATGTAATTATATTATAACCTGTTCTCGAATAATTGCAAGGACAGAAAATGACCGACATTGATAAAGGCTCGTATTTGACGTTTAAAGAGCCTTTATCTTTATCGTGGTGTCCTTACCCTAAATCAATTTAAAGAAGTCACTATCGCCCTCTAAAGACGTTGGAATGAGAATGTGGGTTACTGCTCCGTTGTGTATGAGAGAGTCAATCATTTGGCAACGGTAGCTAACTTGTTGTGTTACCACTGGTTTGCCGAGTTCACCGTATTCTAGGAGAACATTCCTTTTGCCACCCCAGTTTAGGTATCTTGCATTGTGATACCACAGACTCTCTGTGGCGAAACACTTATTGCCACGATTGTAGACAACTGCATAGGACTTGCCCTTGTGTTCCACCCATTCTGCCAACACAACAGGGGTTGTTCTGTTTCGAGTCCACTGTCTGGTCACGTTGTTGAAAAACCAATCACCTCTTGAGCAAAGAATTTTTGTTCCATCACACGATAGGCTTCCATCATATTTGTATGTTTGCCTTTTCTTAAAGGCTTTGCCCAATTCTAAATAACTACTCATAACTCACCTCTTCTGATTGTTCGTCCTCATCTACGAGGAACATGCTTATATATCTTGTTGCTTGACTGAATGATACGAAGACTTGACCATTTACTATGTCACACGCCCCATCTTTTAAAGCACAATAGATGGAATAAACCCTTCTTTTTCTGAAAGTGCTTTCTGCTATGAAGTACTTACCCCCATAGAGTGTGGGGTGTATGGTAGTACGCTCTTCTTCGTTTTTTGAGAAGAACTGATAGCCATTCTCTCTATTTAATTCTATTATCTCCTTTAATGTTTCAAACATTATTCCTCCCTTATTTGTTGTTTATGTTTATCTTTCCTCGTGTACTTGCTCTTATCTTTGTGAGAACCAGCCTTTCGGTTCTGCTCTATATGGTTTTGGTGTATAACATTGCGTCTTTTCACCTTTGTAGGCTTCTTCTTTTTTGCCATTGTCTTATCCTCCGTTGATGTATATAGTATAACTCATTGGAGGAATAATGCAAGGACAGAAAATGACCGAAATTATCTTCTGCCCTAAGCCACAGGGTTATTGACCAGCCGTAAGGATTTTCACTATGAAGTCCTGAACACCACCTGATTTTGTTTGCAACCCATGTAACTGAGCCACGTTATGAGTAGCCTCATCACCTGATCCCATTGCTTGCCATAAGGTCATAGCGATCTCTGACGGCAATGTTGTGAAATATTCTGCGAGGTTCTGCAATTGCTTGCCATTTAACCTCTCGTTGAAGCACTTCTTAGCCTTGAACTTCTCAATCAATGAGTTGTGGTCGTTGATCTTGAACTTCTTGGTCAAGTTGACCTTGCCATGTTCGAGAATATCTTCAGGGGTTACGATCTTACAGTAGTTCTTGACATAATCATTGAAAGCCATAGCACCCTCAAAGCCGATAAAAGCGTGTGATAAGTGATACAAAGTTGTACCGTGCTTCACGTTACCTACCTTGTCGAGAGCATTGCTTAATCTCTCCCAACTACGTCTTGATGGATAAATCTTGTTAGGCTCGTAGGTATCCTTATGCTCAAGATGATTGTGATTATGGTTGATGAAGTCCCAAACCTCATCTCTCACGTTACCTTCTGCCCAAGACAACCAATCTTCTACGGTAGGCTCTACGTCAAAGACGGTATAGCGATCAAGTTCGGCAGGGTCGAATTCATTGACTTGATACTCTGATCCGTGCTGACCACCGTTGACACAAGCAAATATGAGTGTGTCGGGGTGTAGGGTATGTCCAGCTATCTTGCGACTATCACACAATTCAAAGATACCTTGACGAACTTCAAGTGTTGCTCTGTCAACTTCATCTAGGAAGAGTACGACAGGGTTTTTGCAAGCGATATGTAGCCATTCGGGTGCTAACCATTGTGTAACGTCATTGCTGACTTTTGGTAGACCCAATAGATCACCTTCGGTCATCTGTGAGGCACGTCTTTCGACTACAGGTAGGTTTCGCTCCTCGGCAATCTGATAGACTACTGTGGACTTTCCGATACCGTGTCTACCACGAAGTAGGACAGGGAACTTTGCCTCAAGGACATGAGGAAGGATATTGTTGATGAGGGTTTTGTAATCAATAGACATGTTATGTCTCCTGTTTTGATTGTTTTTTGATAAGACCGAATTGTCTTGATGTATATATTATAACTAGGTTTGAGAATAATGCAAGGACAGAATATGTCCGTTTTGCTACTTCCTCGCCTTAAAGCCAATTGTTGGCTTATCCTCTTTGCTTTCTTCGGGATTAGGTAGTGGTCTTGGCATACCTCCTCTTAACGCACCAAGTAATTGCATAGGGTTTATGGGCATACCTGTAGGGGTGGTGGACTCTGATAGTATCTTTACAATCTGTACTATCGCCTTGTCTGATAACTTTATTGTGATGTTGTTGCTCATGGCAACCTCCGTTTGTTTGAATGTATATATATTATAACCGATCTGATAAATAATGCAAACCGTTTTTGGACAAATTATGTCCGTTTTAGTTTTAATTCTCTGAAAAAGAACCTTGAAGCCGTATTTTTCACTGGTATGTTGATCCATTGCACGATAATTGGGTATTTCTCATGTCTGCTATAGTCTATTTTGGTGACTATGCCCATCTCCTCGCCATCAAAGTGAACATTGGTATTTTGTTCGGACTTGAGTCCATACGAGGATAACTGAATGAGATCACCTATTCTGAATTTCCCTTGCTTACCAAGTTCTTCCCTATATTTCCATTTTTGTGTCATTATGACCTCCTTTATTGTTGTATCTCCTTTTTTGCCCACCCATACCCGACTATTACTAGTCATACCTTATAAGGAGATTACTATAAATTATCCCTCTATCGGGATACCGATAACTTTCTCATTTGTTTGAAAGTAAGGGTTCTTAGCGTGATAGTCGCTTGTAAACCAAATTCTTTGACACTTACTGGCAATTGGTTTTGGTGCTTCCATGTCAGTCAAGATGATGTGACCGTCAAAGTCACCTCTTTTATTGACATATCTTGTTGGAGCATCGAAACAAGTACCACCACACAGTACCCTCTCACTAGCCCTTCGCTGTCCTTTCTTCCACACAAAGACCTTATCCTCTGAAACACTAGTATCGAAAGGAATGACCGTGAATTCGGCAAGCTTGGACAGACCATTCAACTCTGAGAAGAAAGCCGACAACATAGCGTCCGATACCGAGCCACTTTGATCAATGGATATAGCAATCTTTGCCTGTCTGTTGATCTTTTTCCCTGCATGAATGTAGGGGTATCGGGGGTTGATACGTCTTACTGTGGATCGCTTATTGGATCTCTGTGAAGTCTTAATAAAGTACCTCAACACCTTTTTCCAATCGACTTTTGGGGTAATCATGTCGATGATCTTCTCTTGCATACCTTGACCTACCGTACCCCACCCTTGACCACGACTTTGGACTTCTTTCACTGCGTCCTCAACTGCCTGCCTCATGCGTTCTTTAGCCATTTGTTTGGTATCTTGGTCTGCGTCAGCCCAACCACTGTGATCGTCCATAGAGTTTGGATCGCCCTGACCTTGACCCTCACCATCTCCTTCACCACCATCACCGTGCTTTGGGTCGTATGCTCCCTCTTTGTTCTGTTGGTCTTGTTGAAGCTTGGAATAATACCACTCAGAACTTTGCTCTTTAGGATATGTCTCGAACATATCTCTAGTAGGTATGCACCCTCCCTCAGGCAGTTCGTCCATAAGAAATGAATTGATAGCTAAATCTGTCGCTACATTCCACACTTTGCTCATACCCTCAGGTGGTAGTCGCCCTGTGACGTGTTCAAAGATGATATGATAGAATTCATGCTTCAATACACCAAGTTTTTGAACATCAGTAAGTCTCTCGAAGAATTCGGGGTTATAGATCATCTCAAACGTACCACTTCCCTCGTTGAGCATAACTCCAGCCGTAGGAATGGAATTCGTTTGTGACTTGTTGACTCTTCTTGAAAGGGCTGAGAAGAATGGTTCGGATTGTAGCAAGCGATAAGTGTGCAAGTCAAGATTAAACTTAGGTTTCTTTTCCTTTGTTTCCTCTGTGACTTCCTCAGCGACTGCTGTATCTTCTATTGTTTTGTTTTCAGACATTGTGTGTCCTCCTTGTTGTTGAATGTAATAGTATTATAACTAGGTTTGAGTTGCTTGTCAAATCTGAAACGGACAATTTTTGTCCAATCCTTTTAAATGCTCGATAGGTACGTCACGATATCTAGCTATTATACCCATACAGAATTGCTTCTGTTCTACTGTCATGTGGTTTACCAAGTCTCTATTGGGAATAAGGAACTGTGGCACTGGCAAGAGTCTTGTCGCTATGTATTTCGCATTTTTGAGAAGTGAGGTCTTACAGGCACTTGTGCCACTTGCTATGTGAGTTAACGTCCATTTGCTCTTGTTCTTCACACACTTGTGTATAATAAAAGGATAATGCTCGTAGTAAGTTCCATTGGCTGTCTCCCAACCTTGAGCTGAGCGATAGATGCGAAAGTTTCCTTTTTTTCGTTTGAACTTTAATAATTCTCTCATTGTTGCCTCTCTTTGTTTGATGTATATAATATAACCGTTTCAGTTTATTTTGCAACTCCCAAACGGTCAATTTTTGACCATATTCTGAGGTTGCTCGTAAATGTTCGGCTATCACGAATGACTTCTCCTATCATTTTCCCTTCTATTTTGCATAGTTCGGGGTACTTGCTTATTACTCCCTCTTTGTCGGAGGAATAAACTATAACACAATAAGAGTCATCTATCACAAGATAGTTTTTGCCTTTACAATCAACGACACAAGCGAAACTACTGTGATAATCGTCAATCCACTTTAATATCTTCATAATACCTCCAACGTGTCGTGCATTTCTGTGTTAATTTTCCCTGTGTTGATCCATTGTACCTTCCAAGCCCACACCCATCTCCTAGGGGAGAGGAGGGTCTTGCTAAGAATAAGACCGATAGATTTGTTGCCTTGTTGTCGCACCAAATCACCTATTTGCATTGATCACCTCTTACCAAGAACTTTGATCCTCGGATCATCATAGCCCTCACTTTGGGGATATTCAAACTAACCTCGACAGGTTCTGCTCCATTGATGTGGTGCATTGCTCGAACCCAAGAAGAGCCTTGCTTTAGTTCTGTCTTTATGACGTAGTAAGAACCATCTTTGTCCATTATTATGTCTCTCTCTACTGGAGAGTACCTCAACATTTCTTGTATATTCATTGTTTTATCCTCTTTCTTTTGTAGTCTTTTGGTCGTAATCTGTCTCTGTGTGATCTGTAGCACTTCATGCATAAGTCGTGAGACAGATCAAATTTAGGTTTCCTCTTTGTTCTCCTTGTAAAATATACAATCTTCTTACCACAAGAACAAATATTTTTCTTTGTAACTTTCATTTGTCACTTCCTTATGTTAAAAGCTTCTATATAGCCTTCAGGGCAATAACACCACACAACTCTCCAACCTCTTGCTTTTGGTATTTGTGGGTTGGGAGTACCTTGTAGTCCTCCCTCTATCCATATCTCAACCATTGTGCCACCATCATCAGAAGCTTTTTTGATCGCAAAGGTGCTGTCGGTCAGATCGACAACCACAGATGTAAGAAGTTCCTTTAAGTCCTCATAAGTGAGCTTGTCTGTCCTGTTCCAGTTCTGTGTGTAAGCCATGCTAATCTCCTATTATTATTTTAGTAACACTTCCTTTGCTTATTATACAATTTATTTGCTTTGGTAGGTAAACTTTACCCAACACTGCCTGTTTTAAATAGTCTAAGAATACTTGATTATTGAAATTAGCCTTGACGAGCAACGCATAGAAGTCATGCACATCCCCCTCCCATGTGGAGGTAGGGTAGTGCTTGGCAACCCACATTGTTGCTTCGTCAAGGGCTTCTGCAAAGTTATTGAATTCCATAAGTACCTCCATCAGATGCTATAAGCTTCTTGACATTCAGGAGGAACTTGTTCATTTGATCTTTCGTCCATTTTTTGAGAGCAAAGTCAATGTCCTCAATCGGGGCTTTATCTAGCCAACCTTCGGGAAACTCATAAGTAGATGGAGAGAGTTTGTTGAACTCTATAATGGAACTTCCTCCCCATGAATAAGAGAACATTTTCCTTGCCAAACTTTCGTCTATTATATCAAATATTCGTTTTGCCCGAACAATCCCTGCTCCGTATTCAGCCTTGTATCCCAATAGTGGAACATTTATGTCCTGTTGTCTGCCATCTTGACCCAATGCAAAGATTGTGAGATTGCTTGGCAATTCAGCCCCAATGGTGCAAAGTTGAGTTTTATGCACATAGCCTCCTTGGTTATAGTCGTAAGTTCTATCTACTATCGTAACCAAAGATGCTGGAACTAAGCCATGTTTCTTGGCATTACTAGCCCACAATCTCCTCCAAACCTTATTTCCTTTGATAATAAGCTCTTTGTCGGCTACCATAGTCGGACAAGCCTTACGGTTGTGCCCTTCTTCACGACAGTATCCACATTTTTTGACTTTCTTCTTGCCTGTTTTTGTGACCTTTGACTTCTTTCTATCTATATATTGCACTGCATAATTCTCCACGAATGAGCGTTGCTCGATAGACAAGTCTTTTACCTTGGCATAAGTCTCCTCCATTGTTGGACACTTTGCAAGTGTATGCCCTTCCGTACCACAGAACTTGCACGTTGATGCTGATCTGCCATAGTTTGATGTATCTCTTCCGTTAATAGCCATGATTTGACTCCTTTGTTATTGAATGTAATAGTATTATAATCTGTTTTGAATTGTTTGTCAACTGAGAAACGGTCATTTTTTGTCCGTTTTGATCTTCCGAATGTAAGAAACATTTACTTGGTGTCGTTCTCCTGTCCTCACATTGGTCAACCCAATGAAGCCACTAAAGATTTGATCCTCTGCTCTGTGGACAATCCAAACATCATCTCCCCAAACTTCACTAGATCTTACCAGTTCACCTATTTTATATTGCATAGTACCTCCACTGGTACTAGTACACCCTCGGAGTAGTGTCCGAAGTTAGATTTATTTCCTTTCATGTTTCCCTCTATGAGCCATTGAACTTTGTAAGGAAATTGTAGGTTGGCTCTGATCTCCGTGACTATGCCAATTCTGTCAGTTTCGTAACTTATTGTTACCAAGTCACCGACCTTGTATTTTAATTTGCTAAACATACTACCTCCACTGCTTTCATAAATGTCCAAGAGTCCGACCCATCAGTCCATAACAGTCGAATTGTGTTGTCTGAATGGTCTAACTCCACAATTATCCCTAAATCACCTCCATGGTGTTTCACTAAATCACCTATTTTCATAATACCTCCATGTCGAATGAGTCACAAAAACACATGCGACCATCAGTTAGTTTAATGTGATACACGGTATGCCCCATAGGGGCGAAGTGGGTATCCATTACCACACCTAGACACCCTTTGATCTCTTTGGTGTGTACTGTGCCTTTGATAGACTTTAAAACTTTTACCAATGAACCTATTCGCATAATACCTCCAAGTAACAGGTGTGCCATAGGGGGTCAAGGTTAGGAATAGTGAGCCAAGCAACATATGCTCCTCCCTCTTCAAGCATTTCCATGATTATACCGAGTGTTCCGTACTGTTCATTCTTAACTAATGTTCCTATTCGCATAATACCTCCTTTAATGATTTTGTGTGATAGTGTCTTGTTATCGTCATGTCCGAGACAGGGGAAATCTCCCACAGACCATCACCCAAGCCCTCCACTATCACATGGACTTCGGACATGACCTTACTGTTGTGTCTGTTGATTACTTGCACCAACATGCCGACCTTTAGTCCTTTCTTTCTTCGCATAGCACCTCCGTATCGCCCAAGTATATTGCACTCACCTCCCCTGTATCTATCCAGTAGATGGTGTATGAGTCATGACGTGGGTTGTGACGTATGACTATGCCTATTTTCTGTTTGCTATATTTGTTTCTTATCAATGTTCCTACTTGCATAATACCTCTATTCTTTTTGCATGAGTGTTACCACACACGTAGTTCACGACCTCACCATCAGCCCAAGTCACCCAAAAGATATTTCCACATACCTCTGAGATAATGCCTACTGATCCGTAATCATCACTTTCTCCTATCCATCTTACCAATGATCCTATTTTCATAACTTCCCTCGTTTGAATGTATTATTATTATAACCTATTCTTCAAGTTTGTCGAGGACAGAATTTGTCCGTTTTAGAAAGTCTGCTCTCATGTAGGTAGTAACCACATCATTGGTGACGATTGTCACACAAGACTTAACACAAGTAAGATCGTATTTGTAGTCCACTATGAGAGGACACCACCAAATATCTGAAATGATCCACATAGTCTCTGTCACTACGTCATAAACTAAATCTCCTATTCGCACGGTATCACCTCCAAGTGTTCAGTGTATTCTAATACGGTGCGACCACTCCAACACCATTTGATGTAGACGCACTTGTCACTATCAGGCACATCTTCATCTTCATCTTCTGTTTTCATTACAAGCCCAACCCATTGACTCTCAGGTGGAGGATAATTGCCCTCGAAGTGAAATTCAGGGTCTTGATGGGTTAATTTGATCCTTACTAAATCACCTACTTGCATAATACCTCCATAAGTTGTTTAAATTTGTAGAAGTTATAGGCTATGTTTCGCCATTGTCCTTGCTTGTCTAGGAAGTCATAACTCTTACTATCTTCACCAAGTTCCTCAAACCTCTCAGTCGTTGGCTGACCATCATCAGACCAAACGACCTCAGTAATCAATTGACCACTACTCTCTATGTCATCACAATATCCACAAACTACACCTAGTATATTGTCTCCATCATTAAGCCTTATTAGTGTACCTACCATAGTAGTACCTCCTCTGTTTTGTTTGATGTTTATAATATAACTGTTTCAAGTAATCCTGTCAAATCCAAAACGGTCAATTTTTGACCAACTCCAACACATCTTCGGCAAATACGGAATAGATTTGACCTCTTATGTCTCCGTGCATAATTCTAATCCTCCGAAAGCCTCTCCCCTCATAGCCACAATCAGCATACACCACTAGACCTACGGTATCTTCGTAGCCCTTGTATACGCTTTTCCAAGCCTTTTTTATCCTTACTATGTCGCCTATCTGCATACTTCCTCCAAGTCTTTTTCATGCCACCATCTTACCACAGATGGGTCGGAGACTAAGGACACAAGATATCTGCCTGTGTGTGTCCTATCTCTCCCTGTTACTATCCAAAGAGTTCCGTGCCACTTGGTTTTATGTCTTACCAAGTTGCCTACTTGCATAGCACCTCCAAATAAACCATATGAATGGCTCTAGGGTTATTGTGTACATTATCTATCCACTGGACGTACATTATTTGTCCATTCCTATGAACCTTGGTCACTATTCCAAAGCATTTTGGGAAGTTAAGCCCTTGGGCTTCGGGAATAGAGTTTGCTTTTACTAATGATCCTACTCGCATAAGACCTCCAATTCATCTAAATAAATAAGTGTGCCGTGACAACCATCAGCAAACAAGACATTACAACAAGGTCTGCCCTCGTCTTGGTATACTTTTGTGACAACACCAAGTACTCTGTCCTCATCTACCCAACTGTCTCCTAGCCTAACTAAAGTTCCTATCTGCATAATACCTCCACACAATTTGATCTATTATCATGATTGATGTATTCATTGTCTATAGCCCAATAGACTCTATAGTTGCCATTGGAGAACACCTCGGTGACTACACCCACATGTCCATAACTAGCACCTCTTCTTGTCCATTTTACTACATTTCCTATTCGCATAATACCTCCACATGCCTTGTTCCTTTGCCGTGGTTAGCAAAGTTGTCATTTTTAACCCACCACACTCGAAAGTTGCCATTTGATTTCACACCGACCACTATGCCCAAGTGTCCGTAATCGTTGCCACGCAACAACCATTTTACCAATGTTCCTACTCGCATATTACTTCTTCCTCGCTGATCTCCCAATATCCTATGTCTTTGACAAACAGATACTCCTCCAGTTCCCCTATGGAGGGATTGTCGGTGCAATACTCTGCAAACCATTCTCTGATAATCCTGTCGGCTATTTCGTGTGTTTTGCATAGATAGACTTCGTAGTCATCTCCATTCGACCATCTTATCCGTAATGTTATTATCTTGTTCATGTTCTCTCCTGTTGTTGATGTATATAATATAATGTGTTCTCGAAGGTTTGTCAAACGTGAAACGGTCAGAATTTGACCACTTTTATGTTTTCGTCCTCTATCTCGTCCGAACCATACTCCACTACGGTGTTATCTGTCCATTCAACATTGAAATACAGTCCGTTATAACTATCCCACAGGCTTGTAACCAAGCCCATACAACCGTAGTCCTCAGACTCTCTGCAATTCCACATAACCAAACTTCCTACTCTTATTCGCATAATACCTCCAAGTACCACCAGTCAATTCTATCATAAAAAACTTTACTTCCACTGTTCCACTGTACTTGGACTTGATGAAGGCTTGCTCTTACAACTATTCCAAGCATGTGTTTGTCGTTGTGCCATGCCACAAGCGTTCCTATTCGCATAATACTTCCAAGTCTTCCTCGAACTCTTGTGAGAAGTTCCTCGCATAGTCGGACAAATTGCTTGGACTAAGCCAGTGAATTCTATATGAACTTTCACGACTATGACTATATAAGGGTGAGTAGACTTCTATCACCACGCCATACAGGTCACGTACCCAACGTGCTTTCACTAATGTTCCTATTCGCATATTACCTCCAAATCTG
>Ga0066852_10000521_pt1 | contig 15814 bp, 18 predicted proteins | sample ETNtaG_27_FD_67283 | JGI IMG/M metagenome (GOLD analysis project Ga0066852, IMG submission 67283) | Marine microbial and viral communities from oxygen minimum zone, Eastern Pacific Ocean - ETNP201406SV63 | ecosystem: Environmental > Aquatic > Marine > Oceanic | place: Pacific Ocean: Eastern...
CGTATAATATAGTTTGATTTTGAAACATTAACCAAGGAGTCTTGTTATGACAAATAACATTTCGCTGAAAGGTGGGAGAATACAGACCGAGCTTTGGATAGGAAACTTCCAAGCAGGTAAAACCTCTTCGGCTATACAGCACGCATATCAAACTAACCAAACTAACAAAAAAATAATTCCTGTTTTCATAGCTTACGGTACAAACAGTACAAAAGAAAATCAGGAAAGACACATTCGTCGAGTCTATGGAAACAACCGTGACTTAATTAATACCGCTGACGGATTTAAGGCGTTCAAAGTTCGCGCTCAAAAAGGGGCTTTGGACTATTATAATACTCCAATAGTTATTTCTGTTCTTGGACACTGGGCAAGTTTAGAGTCTCTACAGAATATTTTAACCACAAAATCTGATTTTCAGTTTCATTTATGGCTTGATGAATCCGATACATACAGTCTTGATTTCGATAATCAAGATGTAACTACACGAAAAGATAACTTAATTGACTCTATAAAAAAACTTGAGTATCACAAAGTATCAAAAATACATTGTATAACTGCAACTCCTTTTACAGAACTGCTAAATACAACAGATTTTACAAAAGTTAAACTTATTGATCCAGGTAAGGGCTATATCGGTATGTCAACCATTTTTAAGAACCCAGAGAGAGTAGACACGGAGGCAATAAAAGACTTCAAAAAAGGAATAATATCCCCCGAATTACAAGACTATTTTCTAAAGGAAGCAAAGAAAGTTAATACAGTAACAGTAGTTTCTACTTCTAGTCTAATGGCAGACCATAAAGTACAGGCTAAAGCCATTGCAAAATTAGCTAACTCTACTAAGGTTCTAGTTGTGGAGTTTAACTCAAACAGAGGGATAAAATACTTCTCCAAAGACGAGTTACAAGTTACAGAAAAACACAATAGAAAAGATCAACTACAAGAAATGTTTAATATAGCACAAAACTATGATAAACTGTTCATTGTAGGACAAAGTATGATAGATAGAAGTGTTACTCTTAAAGGCGGAAAGTTCCAAACGTATAGTAGTATGTTATTTTCGGCAGGAAGAGACCCAGCTCTTGCACCCCTTCTTCAAAGGGTATCTCGTATTTGTGGTTATCAAACTGAAGTACCAAAACTCTATACTGATTTAAGCGATAAACTATTTCTTGCAGGAGAGGCTTTTGAGACGATGATTGATATGATAAAAGATAAACCCTTGGCGAAAGATAGAAGAAAAGCTCTTTTAGAATTAGGGAAAAAATTTCATATATTTCCTAATACTTTCGGCACGTATAGAAATAATAATGTAGTACCTCAAACAACAGCAAGAACTCCTGCGTATAAATCAAAATCTAGTGAAGAGGTTAGCGACCTAGGATTCCAGATAATTAATCAAGTCAGACATGTAAACGAAGAAGACTTAAAAGCTGAAATAGTACAGCAGTTAAATGAAGGCAGAAAGTGCTCTTCTGGTAGTCCTTTACACAAATTTATTAGTAGTTTGTTTTTTAGTGTAGACAAAATTTTGAACGTAAAAAATGAAAGCGGTAAAGCCACACACCAGTACTATCAGTTACCTAACAATGAGGATGTCAATAATTTTCGTAATACTTTGTATTTCTGGGAGGACAACATTCTTTCAGTTTCTAATCAACCCTATCCTCGTGTAAATAGGACTTATGCTATAGAGGATCTAACAACGCGCAACGAACAGCTGTTTAATTGCTATAGTCTAGAAAAGGGGGTAAAATTTATATAATGATAACTCCACACGAAGAAGAACTACTTGTCCTAATTGAAAAAATTAAAAACGAAGTTAAATGTTGCTGCAGTTGGCATCGTTACAAAGATATAACGATATACTGTGACCAACTAATTGAAAAAATTAAGGAAAAGAATGAGAAGAGGCATAAAAAAGAGAGAGCACGAAAAACTCTCGGACACGAATGTACGGGAAGTAATAGAACTATTGGAATCTGGGAAGCCGTTTACAAAAAAGGAAGCATGCCAAAAACTTAATATAACTTATAACACCTCTCGATTAAGTAATATTATAACGGAATTTAAAGATAAACAAGCCTTTTATGAAAAAAGACGGTCTCAAAATAGAGGACGCCCGGCTACGCCCAATGAAATAAATGAATCTATAATAATGTATCTAAATAAAGAACCAGTTTCAGCAATAGCTAGTTCTTTATTTAGATCTTCTTCTTTTGTAAAAGGGATCCTGAATAAGGTTGGAGTACCTGAAATTCCTACAAAAGAAAATAAAAGTAAAGTTGCTTTTTTACCAGAAATTATGATAGCTTCACAGTTCAAAGAAGGCGAAATAGTTTGGTCAGCAATAAAACACGGATTAGTACAAATATTAAAAGAAATAGATACAGAGTATCAAATTAAACCTGGATATAAATCAGTTAGAAACTATGAAGACTTATATTCAAGTAAGTTATACCAAATTTATGTTATAGAAAAAGGAGACTTTTCAAATACCTACTTCCCTTACGTAACCGTAGGGGGACATTACTCTTGTAGTTTAGCCTATGATTTAGGTAAGTTAGATCACTTGATAGATCAAGGGGTAGACATATCAAGGTTAGAAAAATAGTTCTTGACAAATATGTAAAATTTTTCGTATAATATAGTTTGATTTTGAAACATTAACCAAGGAGTACAAGCATGGCTTGGGACGACACAAAGAAAGAAGCAGTAATACAAGCTTATGAAGAAGCCAACCCTACACCAGAAACAAGTGTAGAAATTGTAAAAGAAATCGCAGAAGAATACGAAGAGTCTCCTAATGGAGTCCGTATGATTCTAACAAAAGCAGGAGTATATATTCGAAAGACGGCTGCAGCGAGTAATGGTAGTGGGAGTCCCCGCGTATCAAAAGCTCAAGCCCAGGATGAACTCACCGATGCATTAACCTCTGCAGGTCAAACTGTTGATGGGGATATCATTAGTAAATTGACTGGAAAAGCTGCAAAGTATTTTGCAGGGGTTATTTCTTCCATATCGTAATTTTAGTATTGTAACTATACACTGAGATCTCAGTGTATAGTTATGCACATATTTAACACCTTTTAGAAAGTACAGTAAAAAAATTTTTGCTAACCTACACTTAAAGGAGTTAATGTGAAAAAACAAGAATTACGCGCTCTAGTAGCTGAATACGGGGATGCGGTAATTACTTATAGAAGTCAGAATTCTAAGAAACTAAAGTATAATGTATGTACTTTGGATTTTAGTACCTCCTACATTGTTTCCAAAAAAAGTAGAGCTAAAGAAACGGCAGAAACTTTGCTGTTTTTTTGTTGGGATACAGACTCTTACAGGCTTCTAAGGCCTGAAAGTGTTACAAGTGTAGTCCCTCTATCATCCATCTTGAAGAATTAGGAGTCGACATGGAATTACACGAGTCCCCAGAAGAATACACAAAAGTTATATTCTATGACCAGGATAGGGAGGAGCAGGTTCGTTTAATAGTAAATACTTTCAGACATACCGAATATCTCAGTATAAGAAAGTATTATTTAGATTTTAATGAGGAATGGAAACCTTCAAATGTAGGGGTAACAATGCCATTAACCATAGAAAACTCTAAGGAACTATTTGTAGGGCTGATCGAAATTCTATCACTAGCAGAAAGTAAAGAAGTGATAGAAAAACACTTTAAAGATTTAATTAACGATATCTATATCTAATTCTTGACACTTCCCTTAAATTATTCTATAATATAGTTATAAAATAATAGGAGTTTTTATGCACAAAATAGACAGAGCCACAGAATTTTTAGACAGAGCAAGTAAACTCTATTACGAGGGTATGCCAATCATTAAAGACCATGATTTTGATGCCCTTGCAAAGAAACACAACTATAAAAAAGTGGGACACACTATTACAGATGGTGTGCCCCATCATTTTCCCATGCGTTCTCTACAAAAAGTATTTGATTTAGAGGACGCCCCCGATTGGTATATCAACGAGGCAATGAACAGCTTTGAAAAAGAAGTTGTTTACAGCCCTAAATTAGATGGTGCTGCAGTATCTTTATTGTATATAAACGGACAGTTAGTACAAGCTCTCACCAGGGGTGATGGCAAAATCGGTAAAGACATAACAGATAAAATGAGGCTATTAGTTCCAAATAAATTTTTATTTGTATCTAACGGCATAGTACAATTAACTGGAGAAGTAGTTGCTCCAAAAGAAATCCCCAATGCTAGAAACTATGCGGCGGGTGCGTTAAATCTAAAGAACATGGATGAGTTCGCCTGCAGACGTATACAGTTTGTTTTATATGGGGCAGAACCCGCTAGAAAAGAGTACTGGACTGAAGAAATGGATGCCTATGGGAACTCGGGGTTTGTCACAGTATTAGAAAATGTTGCAATTACATATCCAACAGACGGAGTAGTATATAAACTAGATAATTTTTCAAAGCATCACATGCAAGGATTTACTTCTCAACATCCTAGAGGCACTTTTGCCCTCAAATCAGAAAAAACTGAATCTGCTATAAGTATTTTGAAAAAAGTAGTTTGGCAAGTAGGTAAGAGTGGCAGGATCAGTCCAGTAGCTATTCTAGACCCGGTAAGAATTGGAGATGCAGAAATAAGCAGAGCTACTCTACATAATATCAATATTATAGATGAATTAGGTCTAGAAATAGGATGTAAAGTTGAAGTAATTAGATCAGGAGAAATCATACCTCGAATAGTACGACGAGTTGATGAAGATGAAGATACAGAACATCAACCAAGCGAATATGATGAATGGCAAGACTATGACTCGGAGTGCTAATGAAAATATTAATAGCCTGCGAGTACAGTGGTATTGTTAGAGATGCTTTTACAGAGAAAGGCCACGATGTAACCAGTTGCGATCTGTTACCTACAGAAAGACCGGGAAACCATTACCAGGGTGACGTACTAGACATACTCTCATATAATTGGGATATGATGATAGCCCACCCTGAGTGTACCTACATATGTTCCAGCGGACTACATTGGAATAATAAAATCGAAGGCCGGGCAGAAAAAACAGAGAAGGCATTAGAATTTATCACAAAATTATGGCAATCTGGAATCCCAAAAATATGTTTGGAAAATCCAGTAGGGTGTATAAATACTAGGCTAAAATTTATGCCTAAACCGCAATATATCCAGCCATACCAATTCGGAGAAGATGCAAGTAAAAAAACTGGTTTATGGCTGAAAGGACTTAGGCCACTGAAACCAACAAAACTAATTAACGGTAGAAAAATAAAGAAAAACGGAAAAATTTATCAAAGGTGGTCGAATCAAACTGATAGTGGTCAAAACAAGTTAGGGCCGAGTAAAACTAGAGGCAAAGACCGATCATTAACCTACCAGGGAATAGCCGATGCTATGGCGAAGCAATGGGGTTAATAACCTTCAAAAAAATAATTCTTGACTTTTATCTCAAAACTTTAGTATAATATACACTTCAATCAAAAAGGATAACATAGTGGAAAAAATTCAAGTGCCTAGTAACTGCCCTTCGTGCAATTCAACACTTGAGTGGGTAAATGATTTATTATTCTGTAATAATAAAAATTGCGCCACTAAATCAGCTAAAAAAATTCAGCACTTTGCTAAATCACTATACATTAAAGGACTCGGTCCGAGGTCTATAGAAAAATTAGGATTAAGTAATATAGTCGAACTATACTACTTAGATGAAAAAAGTGCTTCTTTAGCCCTTAACTCTGAAAAATTAGGTAGTAAACTAATTACAGAAATTGAAAACTCAACCAAAGCCCCTGCAAATTTACTGCTACCCGCCTTTAGCATCCCTTTAGTGGGGAGAGTCGCAGCAGAAAAACTTTCAGCGGTCTGTAGAAGTATCTATGATATAACTGCAGAATCTTGCAAAAGGGCGGGACTCGGGCAAATAACGACCGATAATCTAATGGCTTGGTTAGAAACAGACTTTGTAGAGTATAGACAGTATCTTCCCCACGATATGCTTTTTGAAACAAAAAGCAGTGGTACATTAGGAACCGTTTGTATAACTGGAAAACTCTTTAGTTATAAAACTAAAGCAGAAGCAGCTACAAAATTAAAAAATCTAGGTTACACTATCAAAGATAATGTAACAAATGATGTAACTATTTTAGTTAATGAAACAGAAATAGAGACAGCAAAAACCTTAAAAGCCTTAGATAAAGGCATACAAATTGTCAATAATCTTAAAGATTATATTGGAGAAAAACATGGCAGTTCCTAAGTGGAATGATGAGCGCACCAGCGCGCTCGAAACGTTTGTAGGAGACGAAACTCCTGTATCTCAAGCAACAGTAGCCGAGGCTGCTGATAACCTTGAAACCTCAACCCGTTCAGTTTCTAGTAAACTGCGAAAAATGGGTTATGCTGTAGAACTAGCTTCTACAACCTCTACCAAAGCCTTTTCAGACGTACAAGAAGGGGTCTTGGAATCATTTGTAACTGACAACAGTGGTCAATATACTTATGCGGATGTTGCTGCAAATTTTGCCGACGGCCAATTTACAGCAAAGCAAATCCAAGGCAAAATCTTGTCTATGGAATTGACTAGCCACATTAAGCCGACTCCTAAGCCGGAAACTGTTAAGACTTATACAGATGAAGAAGAAGCTACGTTTGTTAAGTTAGTAAATGAAGGCGCTTTTGTTGAAGCAATTGCAGCTGCGCTTGACCGCTCAGTAAACTCCATCCGTGGTAAAGCTCTTAGCTTACTTCGAGCTGGTACTATTGCAGCCATCCCCCGCCAGGAAACAACTAAATCTGGCACTCGAGTAGACCCCCTGGCAGAGCTTGCCGACATCGAATCAATGACTGTTGAAGAAATAGCCACTGAAATCGGTAAAACTGTACGAGGAGTAAAAACTATGCTTACAAGGCGTGGCATTTCTGCTTCCGACTACGACGGCGCTTCTCGAAGAGAAAAAGCTGCTGCGGCTGCTCAGTAATTAGTTGACTGATAAGTGCTGAGAATTTTCTCAGCACTTATTTTTTTGTTCGGGGGGACGTAGTTGAATATTGCTAGTGCTTTAATAAAGCAGATTCTTGATGCACAGGATTTTGAAACCTGGGCTGTTCTGCGAAAACACTACCTACCTTCCGAATACCACACCATATACAGTGTAATCGACAAACACTGCGACGAATATCATAAGCTCCCCAAGTTCGATGATCTCAAGTACGAAATTCGTGATAGCATTACTAAAGACAAATTATTTGCTATAAAGAGTATTGAAGTAGAGGCTGAAGCTGCGATGCTTCTCAACTACTTAAAGAACGAATATACTCAGAGAGAAGTATTAAATGAACTAGAGAAGTATGTAGATAATTCCGTTGCATTTGACGGTGCGCAAGAAACACTAGACCATCTCCATGACATTGTCACCCGTATAGGGGACAAGGTAGAGCTTAAAAATCCCGAGGAGAGTATGCAACATATTCCCTTGTTTGAGCCTGATAACGACCTTAAAAAATATGTTTCCCTTGGATTAAATGCCGAATACGATAGTTTCATGAAGTTCTCTCCTAGAGATTTGATACTTGTTGGAGGCAGACGTGGTGGAGGTAAGTCTGTTACTTGTTCTAACGTAGCAAATCACATCATTAAATCAGGTAAGTCTGCAATCTATTTCACTATAGAAATGGATAGCCGATCTATTTTACAACGATGCTGTAGTATTGCTACTGATGTACCTCTCGCTCGTTTAAGAACTAAAAATCTTAATATTAAAGAGTGGGAGAAAGTTGCTCAATGGTGGGCAAACCGCTTTGAGCTTGGAGACGAGCGTTTGAAAGAATATAAACAACATAACGACTTTGATAAATTTCATACTAAATTAACAGAAGGCGAGCTTCTCCCGACTCAGCTAGATGTTGTTTATGATTCTAGTCTTACCATTGGTAAGATACAATCTGATTTAGATACGAAATTAAAAAAGTTAGATAATGTTGGTATAGTCATTGTAGACTATATTAATCAAGTAAAACGCTCTACTCTTCCTTCTCGTGTTGGACAGTATGATTGGACAGAACAAGTAGAAATTAGTAAAAGATTAAAAACTATGGCACAGGATTATGAAGTTCCAATTCTATCCCCTTATCAAACTGACGCTACTGGAGAAGCCAGGTTCGCAAAGGGAATCCTAGATGCCGCAGATGCTGCATACTCCTTAGAAACATATTCACACGATGATGCCTGTGCCACATTTACTTGTCAGAAGATGAGGTCAGCTTCTATGGAATCTTTTACTTCTTATGTAAATTGGGAAACTTTAAAAATAGGCCCCGAGTCTGCTAGAACTCCTCAAGAATTAGAGGATGAGAGCAGTAAGACTGGGGAAGAAATCGATGACATCTAAAAATATTTCTTGACTCTCATATTGAAATTTAGTATAATATATCATAATGAGAGTAAACCTATGAATATTAAAGAAGTGACAAACAATAGAGCGTATGAATATTGCTATAATTTGATAGAAAGTCTAAATAAAGCAAATCTAAAAGACATAAATTTTTATGTAAATAAGTTAAGAATCTATGAGTATATTTTAGATGATGACCAAAAAGCTATCCTTTACGAAGCAGAGCAACTTTTAGACGTAATGACTGAATAATGAAGATACTAATAGCACTTGGTTTAATCACTTTAACGACCTGCACTTCTAGTTCTAAAATTGCATTTAATCGCATGACAGGGCTAGAGCTAGCTTCATACAATGAAACAGTAGAAATGCCTCAAAAAGTGTATTGTTTTGAAGAAGTAAGAACAGGTACTTTTATAAAGAAAAGATACTGTTTTTCCCTAGCAGAATTAGCAACTGAATTACATGATAATGCATTATCTCTAGGTACAATAAATTATTCACCAGTTAATAGATATGCACCTGGATATAATGATAGATGATTGAAGATATTTTAGAACAAAGAGGGATTAAATATCTCTCTAAAGGCAAAGATTATGTAGTAAATTGTTTGAATCCAGAACATGATGATACTAATCCTAGTATGCGCATAGATAAAATTACTGGTATTTTTCAGTGTTTTTCTTGCGGGTACAAAGGAAGTGTTCTTACCTTGTTTGATGAAAAGATAAACCACTTACAATTACGTCGAGAACTTATTAAACAAAAAATTATAGAAAAGAAGGCAGAAAGTATTGGTTTATCTTTTCCCTTTAACTATACCCCTTATCTGGGTAACTGGAGAAATATACGCCCAGATACCTATAAAAAATTTGAAGCGTTCCAACATACCAACCCAGATTTTATTAATAGAATAGTTTTTCCTATACGAGATACGTCTGGTAAGATAGTTGCTTTTAATGGGCGACATTTAACAGACGGAATACCTAAGTATAAAATTAGTCCTAGAGGCTCTAAAATGCCTCTCTTTCCCTCAGTAGCCCCTAGAAAAGGAAAAGTAATTCTAGTAGAGGGTATATTTGATGTGATAAACCTACATGATAAAGGCTTAACAAATGCCGTGTGTTGTTTTGGCACATCAAATATAAATGAAGATAAATTAAGTATGCTTTTTATACGGGGCGCATCAGGAATAGATGTTTTCTTCGATGGAGATGAAGCCGGCCAAGAAGCAGCAAAAAAAGTAGAAGCTATGTGTGAGAGAGTTGGTCTCCTTTCTAGGAATATATGTTTACAGCATACAGATCCTGGAGCATTAGCACAATCCCAAGTTGATAAATTAACGAGTAAATTATATGCCTAAAGTTGCATTAGTAGAAACGAAGCCTAGTAGCACAGATTACGTTAAACATTTCGGAGAGGAATTCTCCTTCGATCAGTATCAATTATGTTCAGACCCCGCAATCAAGAAAGTATTAAAACGAGATTGCGATATTGACATAGACACCTCATTATATGATTGGATTATTTTAGTAGGAAGTGAGTCTTTGAAATACTTTACTAAAATTAATTCAGTCGTGGAATACTCTGGTAAGAAAGTTGAAAATAAGTTTTTACCAGTAATTAATCCCGCCATGCTCGCTTTCAAACCCGAAGCTCAAAAGACTTGGGACACCTCAAAACTTAATATCATTAAATATATTAAGGGCGAAATAGAAGATGTGGTAATTGATGATAGTATTGCTTTTGGAATTACAGAAGCTAAAGAAGCCGAAAATTTTATAGATAAAGCTCTCGCACATGAAAATAGCTGCATAGCCCTTGACTCAGAAACAACTAATTTGTATCCTAGAAATGGGTATATGTTGGGAATGTCTTTGTGCTATGATGGACAAACAGCAGCTTATATTAGTACTGATTGTATTGATTTTCAAGGAAGAATAGAGAAAAAGTTACAAAAGTTATTTAATGAAAAGACTGTAATTTTTCATAATGCTAAGTTCGACTTAGCTTGGTTTGAGTATCATTTCGGATTTACGTTTCCAAAGATAGAGGATACTATGCTTCTATCTTATTTGATCAATGAAAATCCAGGGCATCACGGATTAAAAGCATTAGCATTGAAGTATACTCCTTACGGAGATTACGAAAAGCCGATGCATGACTGGATAGATAACTACAGAAAGGAAAATAGAATCCTTAAAGGCGAGTTCAATTATCAAGAAGTTCCTTTTGATGTAATGAAAACATACGCAGCTATGGATGCATTAGTTACATTTAAACTGTTTGAGAAGTTTATAAAAGTTAAAGAAAACCAAAAACTAGCTTGGGTATATGAAAACTTATTACTTCCAGGTACTAGATTTCTATTGAACATCCAAGAAAACGGTGTTCCTTTTGATAAAACAAGACTAATTATAGCTCAAGATTTAATGCAGCAAAACATTGATGAATCTATCAAGTCTATGTATAAAGATTTTGATATAGAAAAATTCGAGAAACTAAATGGTAAACCTTTTAACCCTAATAGCACTGTACAACTTCGGGGCCTTCTGTTTGATTTTATTGGCCTTAATCCTACTAATAAGAAAACTGGAACGGGGCAGCACTCAACAGACTCAGAAGTCCTTAATAAGCTCGCAGAAAAATCTGAACTTCCCAAACATATCTTGGCAATCCGTCAAAAATCCAAAATTAAAAATACTTATTTGGACAAAATCATACCGCAATTGGATAAGGATAGCCGTCTTAGGACTTCTTTTAACCTGCACTCTACAACTTCTGGTCGTCTTAGCAGTAGCGGTAAGCTAAATATGCAACAAATTCCTCGAGACAATCCAATTGTCAAAGGATGTATTACAGCCTCAACGGGGTCGCAGATAGTTGCAATGGACTTGACAACCGCAGAAGTATATGTCGCCGCAAAGTTGGCAAATGATGAAGCACTTATGGATGTATTTCGAGAGGGCGGCAATTTTCACAGTACAATTGCCAAAACAGTATTTAAGTTGCCTTGTGAAGCAGAAGACGTGGCCAGGCTATACCCCACTCAGCGACAAGCTGCCAAGGCAGTAAGTTTTGGAATCATGTATGGAGCCGGGCCACATAAAATTAGCCAACAAGTAACAAAAGACTCTGGAAAACCTTTCAGTGTCAAAGAAGCCTCTGAGGTTATATATAATTACTTTAAGTCATTCAAAAAATTAAAAGAATGGATTGAAAAAAATCAAAAATTTATAGAAGCTAATGGATTTGTGTATAGTTTTTTCGGCCGCAAACGGAGATTACCAAATGTTAAAAGTAAAGATAAAGCTATTAGAAGTCATACCGTTAGGTCTGGTCTTAATTTTCTGGTGCAGTCTACTGCTTCTGATATTAACCTCCTCGGCGCAATAGAAATGAACGAATTTATTGAAAAATCAAATATGAAAGCTAAAATATTTGCTTTAGTACATGACTCTATATTAGCAGAAGTACCAAATGAAGAGCTGGATATATATTGCAGTTCATTACAAGAGTTTATTCAAAGAGATCGAGGTATCTCTATATCAGGCGCTCCTATAGGATGCGATTTTGATACAGGAGATGACTACTCAATGGGCAAGTTTGAAGATCAGTATGGAGACTATATGAATGATAGCCCCCATCTTTTTATAGGCTCAGAGTATGATAGTTACGTACAAAACACTGGATAGAATAGAGTTTCCAGTATTTATTCTACCATCAAGTAATTGGGATTTAACAGACGGATTACTGTACCTAGATGGCGAACTGTTAGACGATAGAAATATGCCAGGAAAAACACTAGGGCAGCGGAGGCTTCAAACCCCTCACAAAGGGCTCCTACCTTTAAGAAAATCAGTTGATAGCTTAGTTGGTATTCTAAAACAGTATTCTTATTATTTTGTAGATAGTAAGGGGGTTCCTTTTATCTATCAAAAGACCTTAATATTGCCCTTAAAGTATAGAAAAATAAGAAAAATTGAGAAAAAAACTACCGCTTCTCTGATTTGGATAGAGAATTGGAAAGTTCCTTTTACTATACCCAGACCTCCCAGTCCTGATATGTTATGGGCAGGAGTTTTACTTATGCGAAAATACCCTTGGATAATTTATGAGTATTCTGAAACTAAAAAGAAAAATACTCGAAGGAAAGTATGAAAGCAGTACTAAGTAATAGGATTTATTTAGATGTAACTCCAGAAGTTCAAGATGAACTAGATAAAGAGTTAACATATGTAGTACCCCCAAAAAATCCAAAAGACCTAGTTCCACAGGTAATAAAAAACATGGCTGTTATACGTCCCGGAATAGTAACTATTCCTATAGGACGCACTGATTTGATACCTCATGGACATGAGATCGTAGATAAAAGAGTATTAAAACCAGAGACATTTCCTGAGTTCAAATATGACCTTAGAAAAAGTCAACAAGAGGTACATAATACAGTAGAAGATAACTGTATTATAAACGCTTGGGTAAGTTGGGGCAAGACCTTTACTGGGCTATCAATAGCCGGTAAACTAGGTCAAAAGACATTAGTAGTTGTCCATACTATCCCCTTAAGGAATCAATGGGCAAAAGAAGTACAAAAAGTATTTGGGTTTAAGCCCGGAATTATTGGTAGTGGCCAGTTTGATACTAACAGTCCTGTTGTGATAGGAAATATTCAAACTCTTTATAGAAACATTGAAAAAATCCGTAAAGAGTTCGGAACTGTAATCTTAGATGAAATGCACCATGTTAGTAGCCCCACCTTTTCCAGGATCCTGGACACAAACTACTGCAGATATAAAATTGGCTTGTCAGGCACTATAGAACGAAAAGACGGAAAACATGTTGTCTTTAGAGACTACTTTAGCCCTAATGTTCTTAAGCCGCCTAAGGAGAATTTTATGTCTCCAGTAGTACATATACTACATTCAGAAATAAGATTTTTAGACGGCTCAAGAATACCTTGGGCTAATAGAGTTACAAATCTAGCGAGTAACGAAGAGTATAGACACACAGTAGCAATGTTAGCGGCTGCATATGCACAAAAGGGGCATAAAGTTTTAGTAGTAAGTGATCGAGTAGCATTTTTAAAAAGCTGTGCTGAACTTACGGGGGAGAACGCTCTTTGTGTTACAGGTGAGGTTCCACAAGAAGAACGAGAAAAATTAATAAATGAACTTCAAGTCGGAAATAAGAACGTATTATACGGAACACAAGCAATTTTTTCAGAAGGAATATCTATAAATGTATTAAGTTGTTTGATCTTAGGCACACCTATTAACAATGACCCTTTACTGACCCAACTAATAGGTCGAATTATTAGAAAAGAAAAGAATAAACTAACCCCTGTAATTATTGATATTCACCTCAAAGGAGATACTGCTAGAAGACAGGCGTCTAGTAGAATTGGATACTACATGAAACAGGGATATCAAATAAAAGAGCTTTAAAAAATAGTTCTTGACATTAACCTTAAAGATTGATATAATAGTATGTTGTTGTATGATTGGCAAAAAATATATAAAGCATCCGATGGTAGCGTTGGAGAAATATTTTGTATATTTGAAATGTTAGTAAATAAATCTGTTCCTACACACAGGAGCGATAAACTTTACCGATATAGCCAACAAGATTTTAATGGGCTAAGTTTCTTAGCTCATCCTGATGTCTTATTATATAACTCATATAAACATTCCTATAAGGAAATAGCTGCATACTTAGCAACTGCATCATTTAGAAGTATATCTGATTATGCTGCGACACAAACTACAACATTAGAATTATTGCATCTTCCATTTGCAGATTTTCTTGTTGCCAACATTAACGACAATAGTCTACTTCGTATAGATGAAGAAACAAATTTAGTTCACTTTTTATACGAAGAAGTCCCAGAGGAGAAACATTAATGGCTATTTCATTTAACCAGCAAAAGGGCTCCGCCCAAAAGAATTCCATCCTTAGTTACACTTATAAAGATGGAGACAACAAGGTTCGCGTCGTGGGCGATATACTCGCCAGGTACGTTTATTGGATAGAAGGAACCAATAAAAAGAACATTCCTTTCGAATGCCTTTCTTTCGATAGAAATATTGAACGATTCAATAACAAAGAAAAGGATTGGGTACGTGAGTACTATCCTGATCTCAAGTGTGGCTGGAGCTACGCTACACAATGCATCGACCCAACCGATGGCAAAGTTAAAGTTCTAAATCTAAAGAAAAAACTGTGGGAACAAATTATGATTGCCGCAGAAGATTTAGGCGATCCTACTGATTATGATTCAGGCTGGGATCTTTGCTTTAAGCGAGTAAAAACTGGGCCTCTAGCATATAACGTAGAGTACCAACTCCAAGTTCTAAAGTGTAAGCCTCGTGCATTAACCGAAGATGAGAGAGCAGCTGTTGAGGATCTCAAGTCTATGGATGATGTTATGGCCCGTCCTACTCCAGATGCTCAAAAAGAGCTTCTGGACAGTATTAGAAAAGCTAATATTGAAGAAATAGATGACACTCTTGAAGATGAATTTGATGTGGCATGATTCTATTTACTGCCGATTGGCATCTAAAGTTAGGCCAGAAAAATGTACCTAAGAAGTGGGCATTAAATCGGTATGAGTTATTTTTTGAAGCAATAAGAGAGAAAGAAAAAACGTGTAAGATGCACATAATAGGGGGTGACCTATTTGATAGGTTGCCCAGTATGGAAGAATTAGAATTATACTTTTCCTTTGTATCTAAAGCTCAGAGACCCACTTTAATTTATAGTGGTAATCACGAGGCTACTCGAAAAAATAAGACATTCTTTACTCAGCTAAAAGAAGTTACTAAAAGTATAAATCCAATGGTCGATATTATTGACTCTCTTTATGAGGATACGGATTTAGGCTTTAGTATTCTTCCTTACTCAGAACTTCATAAAGATAACAGCATTGAAAAGCTTAATCCTGATTGGCCTTTATTTACTCATGTGAGGGGTGAAATACCCCCTCATGTGAAACCAGAAGTTGATTTAGATAGATTTAATCCGTTTCCAGTTGTATTTGCGGGAGATTTACACGCGCATAATAATACACAAAGAAACATTGTTTATCCGGGCAGCCCTTTGACTACTTCTTTTCATAGAACTGAAGTATACACAGGGTTTCTATTTATTGCTGAGAATACTTGGGACTGGATGTGGGATGAATTTCACCTACCCCAGTTGCTTAGAAAAACCATAAAAAATGCTGAAGAAATGATTCCTACACAATATCACCATACTATATATGAAATAGAGGGAGATATTCAACAACTGGCATCAATTAAAAATTCAGAATTACTAGATAAAAAAGTGGTAAAAAGAAATTCTGAAACAGCTCTTTTAATGAAAAAAGAAATGACTATAGAAGAAGAGTTAATTGAATATCTTAATTATATATTAGAAATAGAC
>Ga0066852_10000526_pt1 | contig 15765 bp, 15 predicted proteins | sample ETNtaG_27_FD_67283 | JGI IMG/M metagenome (GOLD analysis project Ga0066852, IMG submission 67283) | Marine microbial and viral communities from oxygen minimum zone, Eastern Pacific Ocean - ETNP201406SV63 | ecosystem: Environmental > Aquatic > Marine > Oceanic | place: Pacific Ocean: Eastern...
CGGAATCTTTTTCTAGGGCTTTTTGTAATGGTGTTAGCAGGAAAACATTAACTGGTGCTTTTGGTAGCGTCTGGTGGTGAAGTTTGATTTTAAAATCAGCCGCCGACACAGTATTGACACCGAACGCGGCGGTCATCGCTACGGCACCTGCCAAAAATGGCAACTTAAATTTTTTCATCGAAAGTTCCTCCCAATAAAGATTGTAATTCATTAACGCAGTACTGTGGCACAAACTGCCCGACACAGCCACCAATTATTTGCAAGTGTTTCACATTAAAAACAACGGTGTTCTGTGACTAATTCTCAACAAATAATTAGATTGATAATCACCAATAATTGAGTAGCCGGTGTTCCGCGCAACCACAATCGGAAAAAAAAGCGTCCACGGCCCAGTTTGGTTTAAAGCAGTTGTTCCTCTCGCAGGGCTATGGAACTATAATATCAGTGGACCCATGGTGAATTTTGAATCGATATATCGACGATCTAGTAATCGTCTCATATCCGCAGTTTTCCTGGCTTTATTTGGAGTAGTTTTGGCCTTAACGCCGGTTCAAGCTCAACAGAAGCCTCTGCGAATCGGCGCCTTCCTGTCGCTGATGGGACAGGGATCCTTCCTTGGTGCACCAGCACTTGCGACCCTTAAACTTTATATCGATCTTTTGAATCTCCAGGGTGGACAGTGGGTGCCGATTGAATAGAGTATATTTAGGTGACAGCATACTTTTTTATAGAATTAGGAGACAGCTTACTTCATTGCAAAAAAGTAACCCGGGTTAGATTAGTTATGGACAGACATAAAGGATAATAGATGAAAGTACTCGCTGTCATTCCGGCCCGCTGGGCATCGACCCGCTTTCCCGGCAAACCGCTGCAGGAAATTTGCGGCAAGGCGATGATCCATTGGGTGTGGGATCAGGCCATCCAGGCTGAAAGCGTTACGCAAATAGTGATCGCGACAGACGATGACCGCATCGCCGAGTATTGCCACGCCAATAATCTTGAGGTGGTGATGACCGCTGATAGCCATCCGACCGGCAGTGACCGTCTCGCCGAAGTTGCCCAAAAAATCGAAGCAGACGTATATGTCAATGTTCAAGGTGATGAGCCCTTGATTGAGCCGGCAACCATTGATGCAGTTACGGAGTGTTTGCTGAAAGCGATGGAGCAGAGGATTGAAGTGGCGACCGGCTATATTGAAGGAGCCACCGATGCGCAATTGGATGACCCTTCAGTAGTTCATCTGGTGCCTGCTCTTGATAATAGCGTTATCACCTTCTCACGGCTGCCGGTGCCGTATCCAATGGCGGAGACGATGCCACGGACGGTTCATGTCGGACTCTATGCGTTTACCCGTGAGGCGTTGCTGCGTTTTCCCGAACTTGAACGAGGACCAGTAGAGCGCGCCGAGAGCATTGAGGTGATGCGCTATCTTGAACATGGCTTTCGCATCGTCTGTGTGCCGGTTGAGCCGGGCTCTATTGGAGTCGATACGCCGGAAGACCTGGCCGAGGTTGAAGCCATATTGGAGGCAAAAGTGTGAGTAAATTATCCGAACAGCAATTTATGGGGCGCTTGGCCGGGCTGAAGTTATTATCGCTTGATACTGATGGCGTCCTCACAGATGGTGGTCTTTATTACACCGATGACGGTGCTGAGTTGCGCAAATTTAATGTCAAAGACGGTATGGGCATCAAACGGGCGCAAAAAAGTGGCGTTAAAATTGCTATTATCACCTCCAGTTTGACGCCGGCGATTGCGCATCGGGGGCAGCGCCTGGGCGTCGATTATGTCCAGCTTGAATGTGAAGATAAATTGGCATCAATCGTCGAAATTTGTGACAGCTTGGGGATCGATTTGGATCAAGTTGGTCATGTTGGTGACGATCTCAATGACCTTCCGGTTTTGGCAGCTGTCGGGTGTCCGATGTCTGTAGCCGATGCGACAACCGAAGCCATTTCTGCTGCCGTTTATGTAACCAAAAAGAAAGGCGGCGATGGCGCGGTGCGCGAAATTTGTGATCTTATCGTTACAGCGAAGAACGCTGTTTAGGCAGAAGGTGGTGAAATGAGCACCATCATGAAGCGATCAAAAACGTAGCTGAAGCGATCGCCCGTAATGGATAATTCTAAAAATTCATATGCGCGTCGTTTCAGCAAGATCGGCACTACCGATATCACACGAAATTAACGATCCTGTTATATCGTATAATTTCTAATCGAAATCTTAATAGGTGTCATTGTCTCAGATCAAGCAGGTAGATGTCCTGATCCGACGAGACGCCTGATTTCAATGGCTGGACAACGGTCCATGACCATATTGAGCCCAGCGGTCTCAACTCGCTCAGCCGCTTGATCACTGCGAATTTCAAGCTGCATCCAAATGGTATCAATGCTTTTCTCAGCGGCGAGGGAGATCGCTTCATTTGTGATCTCGACGGCACCGGTAATATTGCGGAAGATATCCACCATCTGAAAGTCATCTGGAATTTCGGCGAGAGTGTTATAAACTTTTTCGCCGTGGATGAAGTCATCATTTTTACGCGTGTTCACCGGGATCACCCGGTAGCCCCGATCCTGAAGAAACTTCATCACCCGATAGCTGGCTCGGTGCGGTTTAGGGCTGGCGCCAACCATGGCGATGCTCTGAACGTGTTTGAAGATGCTGGCGATGTGCTCGTCGGAATAGGTGAGAGGTTCCATTGTTGGCTTAACGGCCTCGCCATTCGGGATCGCGTTTTTCAAGGAAAGCATCAATGCCTTCCTGAGCATCATATTCCTGCATATTTTTCGCCATCACTTCGGTGGTGTAGGCGTAGGCTTCGGCTAACTCCATATCGAGCTGCGCGTAAAATGCGGGTTTGCCCATTGACATCGTAAGCGTCGAGCGGCTAGCGATACTCACAGCGTATTCCATTACTGCCGCGTCCAGCTCTTCCGGTTTGACGACCTTGTTGATCAGGCCAAAGCGCAAGGCATCCTTGGCACTAAAGAGATCACCCATCAACAGCATTTCCATGGTATGTTTGGGACTGGCAGCGCGGCTTAGCGCGACGGCCGGGGTCGAGCAAAATAAGCCATTGGTGACTCCGGGGACGGCAAATTTCGCGGTATCAACAGAGACGGCCAGATCACAACTCGCCATCAACTGACAGCCGGCGGCCATGGCGATACCATGCACCCGGGCGATAATCGGCTGCGGCTGCTTTTTCATCGAGATCATCAAATTACTGCATTGCTGGAACAGTGCATGGATGGTTTCATAGCTCGAATCGCCGCGAATTTCCCTGAGGTCATGGCCGGAACTAAAAATCGGACCGTTACCGGCGAGGATGATGACTTTGACCGACTTGTCGTCAGCGATGGTATCAAAGGCATTTTGCAGCTCGGCGATGAGTTCCGTCGACATGGCGTTGCGCTTTTCCGGACGGTTTAGCGTCAGCGTACAGATGCCATCTTTATCTTCGCGGAGAAGAATAGTTTCATTGTTGCTGGCCGGCATTTAATACTCCCAAGTTTTTACCACTATTTACTGCTGGGGCAGATTGCCGCGATTGACACCCATTTCGCAACCGCTAAATTGACGCTTCGTCGGTGTGACCGGATTCAAATAGTGATCAATTCTACCAGCCATATTGTGGTAATATTATACCTCATTCATAACCTTTTGATTATAAACAATAAAATTAATATTATTTGCATTGACTAGGCAGATTATCCTGGCATACTCCGCGCCGAAATTGAAGGTATCCTTATTCTTAATGACCGGATGCCGTCAGTATATTTTGAGATTGGATTCGAGATGAGTACATATTCGCAAAAGCCGGCCGAAGTCGAACGCGAGTGGTTCGTGATTGACGCTGAAGGTTTGGTACTGGGCCGGATGGCCAGCATCGTCGCGATGCGCCTTCGCGGTAAACATAAACCCACCTACACCCCGCATATCGATTGTGGCGATAATATTATTATCGTTAATGCCGAGAAAGTTGGGCTGACCGGCAACAAGCGTGACGACAAAACTTATTATTGGCATACCGGCTATCCGGGCGGTATCAAAAGCCGGACGGCGGATAAAATTCTTGATAGTGATCATCCGGAACGCGTTGTCATCAAAGCCATTGAGCGCATGATTTCCCGCAACCCGCTGGGCCGCAAGCAAATGAAAAAGCTGCACGTTTATGCTGGTAACGATCATCCCCATGAAGCGCAAAAACCGCAAAATTTGGATATTGCTGCAATGAACCCGAAAAATTCTGTAAACCGCGCTATCGGGAGTAACTAATCATGGCTGAAGAAAAGAAAACCCTCGAAGATTTGGGTGAAGCTGTTGCCGCCGCCGCTGAAACTGAAGCTCCGGCAGAATCTGCTGAGGCCGGTGAAGAAGCTGCAGCTGCGCCTGTTGCTATAGCAGATGTCACAGCGGTTGAGCCGCAGATCGATGAGCACGGACGCTCCTATGCGACCGGCAAACGGAAAGATGCGGTTGCCCGCGTTTGGATCAAGCCAGGCAGTGGCAAAATTGTCGTCAATGGCCGGAATATCGAAACTTATTTCGCTCGTCCCGTGCTGCGCATGATGATCAACCAGCCGTTTGGCATTGCCGAGCGTGCCGATCAATATGACGTCAATTGCACGGTCAAAGGCGGTGGCCTCTCGGGTCAAGCCGGTGCCGTGCGTCATGGTATTTCGAAAGCGCTGGTTCTGTATGAACCAGCACTGCGGCCTCCTTTGAAAAAAGAAGGCTTCCTGACCCGTGACAGCCGCGTTGTCGAACGGAAAAAATATGGACGCCGCAAAGCCCGCCGGAGCTTCCAGTTCTCCAAACGATGATACTACACTAGAAATTATAGTTTATTATCAAGGAGTTCTAATTTAGAACCCCTTTTTATTTCATTCACAAAATATTCATAATGCATTGACATGACGTAGGTTACCAAAGTACGTTTTTTTTGTTTATGCGCAGTTCATCATCAACAAACTATTCTTCTCGAAGGGACAAACTTGGAATGCTGATTTCCAAAAGGGATATGGCTCATAAAGTATGTTTGCGGAGGTTCTTAGGCATAACTAATGTCAACTGATCAATTTTTTAGGAGGAAACCATGTTAGCAAAACTCAATGATAATGTTGCAGCGTTAGTCCTCGGCATCTACCTGCTGGGCATTCTTTTGTACGTCGTACAGCTTCTTTTCATGACCGAAATTTGGCTCAAAGGTGAAGAAGTTGATATTTCGGCTATGACTGTTGCCAGAGTCCTCGGCAGTGCTTGGCTTGGTCTGGGTCTTGGAGTAGTGCTGACTTTCTTAAATGGACCGGACGGCCAAAAGACATTTTTCACAACCTTACTGGTCGCTCAAGTCGCCACACTTTTGGTAATTCTACACAGCCATTTTATAGCAAACGAGCCTCGAACAGGCGATGATGCGGCAATCGTATCTGTTCTTACGATTCTGTTCCTGATTGGCTGGTTTAGAATTAAAGATCGTTTATAGGACGATAATAAACCGCTTTTTTGGGGATTTTCTGGACCTTGTAGACATACTTGCTCACCGTGCCTGCTCCAAAGGATGGATTGTAGTATTGCTTCCAGAATGCGGCCTGGCTCTCGATGTTTCCCGCCTAGGGTATTGACCCAGAGTTTAGGGCTGGTTCATCGCCCTATAGTGCCTTCAACGGGCCCTACGTCGTGCAGGCGGCGGCGCGATTTGATGTTGATGGTGTGGTCTCGTTTCATGGCTCTTTCGTTGAAAACTTTCTGGGTGAGTTGGCAGATGTAAATTGTCCACTAGCGTTTCATTATGGCGACAATGATGCCATTGCGCCGATGGCGGCGATTGATAAGGTCAAAGCAGTATGCGAAAACCGCGATAATGCCGAGGTCTTTGTTTATCCGGGTGGCCAACACGGTTATATGTTTCCCAACCGGGGAGCTGGTTATCTAGCTGAGGCGGCGCAACTATCCTGGGACCGGACATTCGAGTTCCTCAACAATTTATAAGCAAAGATTGAAATTCTATGACAGATAAAATTATCAGCAAAGTTGAGGATGGTATCGGCTGGATCATCTACAACAATCCCGAGCGCCGTAATGCGGTCTCCTTAGCAATGGCAGAAAAAGTTGCTGAGGTGATTGAAAGTCATGGTACCAACGAAGCTGTGCGGGTGGTCATTATCAGGGGTGAGGGCAGCAAGTCTTTCGTCGCCGGTCAGGACATATCTGAATTCGAGGAACTGCGCTCAACGCCGGACGGCCTGGAGCGCTATGAGCGTATCACCGACAACATGTATCAAGGTGTGCGGAACTGTCCGAAGCCCGTGATCGCCATGATTGAGGGCTATTGCATGGGCGGTGGCATGGCCCTGGCGTGCTCCTGTGATATCAGAATTTGCTCCGACAATTCGGTTTTTGCTATTCCAGCCGGACGTTTAGGTATCGCCTACCGGCCGAACTTTACCCGCTGGATGGTGGAAGTCGTAGGAGCCTCGACGACCAAGGAAATACTATTTACGGCGCGGCGTTATAATGCGGTAGAGGCGTTGCAACTCGGCCTCGTTAATCGGGTTACCAGCGTTGATGATCTGGCCGGTTATGTCTTGGAATATGCCCAATCGATTACCGAGAACGCACCGCTTTCCGTCCGCGCCACTAAAGCCATCGTCAATATTGTCGGCGATAGCCCTGGTGAGTGGGACCGTGAAGCGATGCAGAAATTTATCGATGCCTGCTCCAACAGCGAAGACTACATCGAAGGCCGCCGCGCCTATATGGAAAAACGCACCCCTCAATTCAAAGGCAAGTGATGAGGAATAACAAAAAGAAATGGGCCGGCATTATTTTTGCTGGTCTTTTTTAGTTCACTAACAGCCGCCTATTAATACCCTATCGCACTGCCGTCTTTGCGCGGGTCTGATGCGCCGCGTAACACGCCGTTCTCCCAATCGATCCAAATTGCCTGAGCGCCGCCAACCGGGCGCACGGGGATATAGGTTTGATGGCCGAGTGCCTCCAGTTCGTTACGCACGCTTTCCGGCAAGGCACTTTCAACCTGAACCCGGTCATCGGGGTCATCGGTATCGGGGAAAACACGGGTGAAGTCGATAGCTTCCTGCAAGTCCATATCCCATTCAAGCAAATTGCTCAGTAAATGGACATGGCCACAGGCTTGATATTGCCCACCCATAACGCCGAACGGCATTTGTGCTTTGCCGTCTTTCATCAACATACCGGGAATGATGGTGTGGAGCGGGCGTTTGTTGGGCGCTATGCAGTTCGGATGGTTTGGATTGAGTGAAAAGCTCTTGCCGCGGTTATGAAGGACGATACCACTTTTAGGGGCCACGCGCGCGCTGCCGAAAAGATAAAAGTTCGTATTGATAATACTTACTGCATTTCGGTTTTTATCAACGATCGTTATATATACCGTATCTCTGTGATTGGGCAGTTCTGAAGCGGATAACGGTTCCATTCGTTTGTTTCGGTCAATAAGTTCGCGCTGGCTGGTGGCATGTTCTTCTGACAACCAGCGTTCGACGGGAATATCTGTGTTGTCTGGGTCAGCCAATACCGCATCGCGATCCCGGTAAGCGAGACGGGCGGCTTCGATCTCGATATGCAGGCGCTCGGTTGAAAGCGGATCAAGCTGGTCCAATCCCATTCCACCCAATATGTTGAGCATCTCAAGGGCAACGATGCCTTGGCCGTTCGGTGGACATTCCCAGACCTCATAGCCTTTGTAATTAGTTTTGATCGGCGTTACGAAGGTGCCTTCGAAATTGGCAAAATCTTCCATCGTTTGCAGTCCGCCCATTCCTTGTAAAAAAGAAACAATATCTTCGGCGACCCAGCCCTCATAAAATCCACTTCTCCCTTTGTCGGCGATATGTTCGAGGGTTTTCGCCAGCAGTGGAAGCGTAACGACAGAGCCTATGTCAGGCACTTTTCCTTGGGGGAAATACTGTGATGCGCCAGTTGGATCTTTACATAAAATTTCCTCCATCAGTGACCAGTCCAAGTGACTGCGGTGATGCATCGGAAAGCCGTTATGGGCGAAACGAATAGCTGGTTGAAGCATATCGCCCAAAGATTTTGTACCATGCGCTTTGATCAATTTAGACCATCCGTCGATAGAACCTGGAATCGTAACAGAATGAGGACTATCATGTCCGATTTCCGTAATACCTTGTTCAGCAAACCAATCTGCCGTTGCAGCGGCGGGCGCTCTACCTGATCCGTTAAAGCCAACGATATCCCCATCATGCGGTTTGTAGAGGCAGAACATATCACCGCCAATACCAGTAGACTGCGGTTCGACCACGCATTGTGTTGCCACTGCGGCAATTGCAGCGTCCATCGCATTACCGCCTGACATTAGCGTTTGGATGGCCGTTATTGTTGAGAGCGGGTGTGATGTAGCCGCCATGCCATCCATTGAGTGAACTGTTGAACGACCGGGTTGGTCTAGTAAGCGCATGAAGTTTCTTCCCTAAGCGATGGGTAATGATTTTGATTTTGGAAATTATTGCCGGCGATTTTATACAGAGACATCATAAGGAACAAGCTTGAGAGTTGAAAATCAGAAAAGGAAAATTCGATGGTTCTGGGGATCAATGGAAAGACAGCATTTATATTGCAACCTTCGGCTGCCAGTGCCCGCGCGATACCGGCTCCAATACCTTGCGATGCCCCCAACACCCGAGCCATTCCCTTGAGCTATATTTCTTAAATGTTGTTTGTTTGCGGCAGCGCAAAAATCGACCTGATGTCTCAATTAACAAACGCTAGGAACCCTCGTGGTAAATTCAGATTATTCAGCTGACGATTCGAACGGCAAGTTTTACTTGCCGCCGCCAGGCACACCCGCCGCCGCCTACTTCGGGCGTCACACCACCATCATCGAAAGGAGAGAAAAGATCAAAAAACTGACCATTCAAAACCGCCGCTTGATCCATCAACGCCAAGCGGCTTAATATCAATCCAAGATGAGCCAGGTCCTCTTCTAGGAAACCTGTTCAGACAGACCAATTGTTTTGATGACGGACATGGCCTATGAAGATGGATAAAAAGGAAAAGTGGAAATGAACATCATCCAACCAAATGCGGTAGAAAAATCGACCAAAAAAACTAAACCTAAAATCGATCAATGGGTGCCATCTTCCTGCGCGCTATGCTACGGCTCGTGCTCTGTATTGGCCCATCGGGTGGACGATGTAATTGTCAAAATTGAAGGCAATCCCAATAGTGTCGTCGGCAAAGGCCGGCTTTGTGGTAAGGGGGTAAGCGGGATCATGTCGCACTACGACCCCAACCGTCTCACCGTGCCACTCCGCCGCACCAATCCAGAAAAAGGCATCGGCGTTGATCCTAAATGGCAGGAAATTTCCTGGGATGAGGCACTCGATGAAATTGCCGAGGTGCTCAAGAAACTTCGTGCCGAAGATCCCCGAAAACTGGTGGTGCAGCGGACTACCACGTTAACCGCGAGCCGCATACCCTTTACCACTTTTGCTGCCGGTTTCGGTACGCCCAATCACTCGACCGCCGGAGGCGGATTGCATTGTGGCAACGGCGCGCATTTGATCAGTGGGGTTATGCATGCCTCATGGGGCATCTTACCGGACTTTCAATATTGTAATTACGCCATGTTCTTCGGAGCATCCAAAGGTCATAGCGCCGGTCATGCTTCGACGTCGAATATGGTCATGGCAGCCGATGCACGTGATCGCGGCATGAAGCTTGTGGTAATTGATCCGATGTGTAATTTTGCCTCCGCCAAGGCGACCGAATGGGTGCCACTTAAGGTTGGCACCGATGGTGCGTTAGCTCTATCAATGTGCAATGTCTTAGCGAATGAACTTGAAGCTTTGGATGTAGCTTATCTCAAAGCCAAGACAAATGGACCATATCTGATTGGTTCTGATCAACAATATGTCCGCGATCCGGCAAGCGAAACACCATTGGTGTGGGATGAGAACGCTCGCCAAGCGCGGCCATTCGACGACGTTGATTCTGCAAACATGGCGCTCTTTGGAGAATTCGAAGTTGATGGTGTTATCTGTCACCCGTCATTCCAACTGCTTAAGGATCATCTTAAAAAATTCACGCCAGAATGGGCCGAGGAAATCTCCACTGTGCCGGCAGATAATATTCGCCGCCTTGCCGGCGAGTTCGCCACTGAAGCCAGGATTGGCAGCACCATTGTTATCGATGGCGTTACGATACCTTACCGGCCGGTCGCGGCCATCGCCTTTCGCGGCGCCCAGGGACATATAAATTCGGTTTATAATTTCCTGGCCGTCGATCTGCTAAACCAATTGGTCGGCGCGGCCGATGTGGTTGGCTCCTGCCTTGGCTACAACCCGACATGTCACGGCAATCCCGGCACCAGCAAGCCCTGGTATCAGCCCGAACCGGATAAAGATGGCTTGATGATTACCGGCATGTGGATGGGCTACCATTATCCATACCCGGTCGGTGAGCCGCGCCAGCCTACTAATGTTGGGCTCCAGGATCTGTTTGTCATGGGCATGACCTCGCCCTTCCTGGATTCTACTGATCGTGAGAAATTGTGGGATCAATTTGATCTGCCGTATCGCCCGGAAGTCCTCTTCAATTGTGGCGCTAATTTGTTAATGAGTATCGCCAACAAAGATGTCGTGGCGGAATCTCTCAAAAAATACAAATTCTTCGTCAGTTTTGATTTGCTGATGACGGAAACGTCAGAATTCGCCGATATCGTGTTGCCCGATTGCGACTACCTGCAATCGCTGGATTCGCGTTCAAACTTCCCATTTATTTTCAGCCTGCCTGCCGGTATGGGTGAATGGTGCTGGCCGATCCGCCAGCCTGTCGTCGAGCCTTATGGTGAACAGCGCCGCGCCGCCGAGGTGTTGCTTGATTTAGCCGACCGGGTTGGCTTTCGCCGTGACCTCAACGCCGCCTATAACGCGTCTTACAATCTCGAACCGCCCTATCGGCTGGAAGGCGATCATACTTATACTTACGAAGAGATTTGTGATGCCGATCTAAAGAATAATTTTGGCCCGGAGATGGGCTATGACTGGTTCAAGGAGCACGGCTTATATAAATGGCCGAAAAAACCTGAGGAGGTTTATTGGCGCGCCTTTGTTGAAGTCCGGGTGCCGATCTATTGGGAATGGATGCCCCGAACCGGAGAGGCGATCGCCGCCATTGCCGAACCCCGCGGCATGGCAATTCCGCGACAGCATTATTCTCCATTGGCCGATTGGATTCCTTGCGCCTCGCACGAGCATCATGATGATAATTTTGATTTCTCAGCCTTTTACTACCGCGATATCGTGCACACGAATAGTTATACGATGGAAAACGCGTGGCTCGATGAAGCCGCCCAGCTTGATCCATTTTCCTACACGATTGCTCTCAACACCGTGGCTGGAAAAAAAATTGGGCTGGTGAACGGTGATGCCATTCGTGTCACCACTGTAATGGGTCGTTCAGTTGAGGGGCAAGTCCGCCTGACCGAAGCCATTCATCCCGAAGGACTTGGTATCGCCGCCCTGGCAGGCCATTGGGGTGATGGCATGCCGGTGGCAAAAGGCAAAGGTGTGTTTTTTAATGAGCTGCTGGAACTCGATTATGAACATTGCAATCCGGTCAATTTGAATCTCGATTTGTGCGTCCGGGTAAAAGTTGAGAAAATTGGCGATACGCCGTAAGAGGAGGCTTGGTCATAGATCCAAAAGCGAACTCTTTTAGTTAACGGCAAAATACTTATTTGGGTATCTTAAGGCAATTTTCCTGTCTTAAACCAATGAGCATATTCGTCGCCGAGTTCTTTTACCGCCATGGTCTCATATTTGGTGCTTTCCTTGTCACTGAGAACATCCATCCACCGCCCGTTGGAGCCTTTGTGGACAAATGTTTCAGCGCCGCTATCCCAGAAAGCTCCGCCCAAGGGTACGCTCGGTGTTGCATTAAGTGCCTCATACCAAAATTCGTTGGCATCATGCAATACGTCGTTAAGTCTATTGGATACCTACCAGACGGTGGTAGCCATGTGCAGACTTTGGATCGTGGTGTAACTCGGGTTTATTGCTTAAGCTTCAGGGAAAGCGTCAGCACCGGTTCCGTCATGAACCCAGGCGGCGTCGCGCAGGACCATTTTCTCTTCTTCCCACTTGGCGAGCATCGGTTCCGCAGTTTCCTGGAGTTGCTCCATCATGCCCGGCCGGGCCGAATTGTAGGCCAGTTCAAGCCGGTGGCCGTTGGGATCAAAGAAATAGATCGATTGGACGAAGGTGTGATCGGTAGGGCCGATCACTTCAACGCCGTTGGCTTCGAGTTTTTCCTTGGCCGCCAACATCTCTTCCATACTGTCAACATTCATTGCCAAATGCTGGACCCATTCCGGCGTGTTCTGGTCTTTTTGCATGGGCGGGGATTGCGGTACTTCGAAGAAGGCCACGAGAGAACCGTCGGCCATACCGAAAAAGATATGCATGTAGGGCGATGTCTCGCCGGTAGATGGCACGCTGGTTTCAGAGACGGCCGCGACATAGGGCATGTCGAGAACATTGGTATAAAATTCGGCAGTTTCCTTGGCGTCGTTGCAGCGATACGCTACATGGTGAAGGCTTTTAATATTCATCATTATTCTCCTCTGTAAAACTAGCGTTATAATTTGGGTGCAGCGGTACCGCACCAAATAATGCAATGCTTGATCGCCCGGCTTCAGCCGGTTTTTTCTCCTGTCGTTGAAAGATATCTGAAAGTCTGTGCGTTGGGGCAAAAAGTGTTGTTACCTTCAACATTTCCACACAGCCACCGTTCGCAATAGCCCTCAGTCGGGCACTTCCTGCACTGCCATCGCACTGCTTTCATGATGGTTTTAGTTATCAAGTCACCCTGGGTTGCGCTCCTTGGATCAAGGCCAAATCGAGACATCATGCCCGTTAGGCGTTTAGCAGAGCCGGCCGTTTCGCTTCTTTGAAACCACATGAATAAGCCACCAAAAACGGCCACCATGATGATGGCGACATAAATTTGAAAAACTGTTGATTCCATTACTCCACTCCTCGACATTGTTGCCCAGAGTAGGAATTTTCATACCACAGGATGCTGAAAACTGCATTGACCGCAATCAAGTTGGCCGCTTTACAGGTGAGGCGTCGTGTAAGCTCGTCAAGATCGGATGGCTAGTTTTCAAAAGGCTCTTAAGCGTCTTCTGTATCGTTTTCGGTATTTTTTGCCATGAAAAATCATCCCTTTTGCTCAGATGATAATTGCAAGCTACTAATAAAACAGATTTTACCATGACGCACACGCCGTCGCGACATTTTATTTTAGGCAACGGGCCTATCCTTAAGACGACCTCAGCAGTTATGGCGAGGTTTGAGAGATATTTGGTTTTTTATTAAAAAAACCCTTCAATTATGCCAAATCACATAGTTCAGAGTTCCTTAATTCTTGATTTATATCAAAGAAAACCTCTATATGATGCCGCATAACGTGTTACCGCCCTAAAATTGCCTCTACAGTAATTGTTGTTTGTTGCTGACCGGTATGGCGGGAGCACGAATTTTAATTAATTACAGACAACACATACACATAAAAACACTGGGGATCCGATGAATAAGCTTGATTCTGTACGGTCCAGCAAAAAGCTGGTGGACCAATCGCGACCGATGACCGGTAATGAAGCCATTGCCCGCGGCGCTTGGGAAGCTGGTGTCAAAGTGGCGGCGGCCTATCCGGGCACACCCAGTACCGAAATTCTTGAGAACATGGCAACCTATAATGCCGACGATGTGGTGGCTCAATGGTCGACTAATGAGAAAGTCTCCGTCGACACCGCTATCGGCGCTTCGCTCTCGGGTGTGCGGGCCTTGGCCGCGATGAAACATGTCGGATTGAACGTTGCTGCCGATTCAGTTATGTCGGTTACCTATATCGGCGTTCATGCCGGATTGGTGATTGTGGTGTGTGATGATCCAGGGCTCCACAGCTCGCAAAACGAACAGGATACCCGAGTTTTTGCCCGACTCGCGAATATCCCGGTTCTCGAGCCGGCCGATGCCCAAGAAGCCCTTGATTTTACCCGTTTGGCTTTTGATCTCAGTGAGTTCTTTGATACCCCGGTGATTGTCCGGGCCACGACCCGGCTGTCTCATACCAGAAGTTCGGTGTCCATTGGCCCCAGAACAGAAGTCGAGCCCAAAGGTTGGGTTGATGATTACAGGAAAACTGTGATGATCCCCGGCCACGCGCGGATCCGCCATCCCGTGGTGGTTGAACGGGTCGAAAAACTATCGGACTATTTTTCGGCGTCACCTCTCAACCGTTGGGACAAGGGTGATAGAAGCTATGGTATTATCACCCATGGCACGTGTTACCCCTACGTCAAAGAGGTCGTGCCGGATGCCAGCATTTTAAAAATTGCCGCCTCCTATCCACTGCCCGAAAAACTAATTCAGGAATTTACTGCCACCGTCGACCGGGTCATTGTGGTCGAGGAACTGGAACCGGTCCTGGAGGTTGAAATCCGCGCCTTGGGTATCCCCGCCGAAGGTAAATCCTTATTCCCACGGGTCGGTGAGTTGGCACCGGAGGTTCTCCGAGAAGGTTTGGCCAGGGCAGGTTTGATCGAAGCCGCGACGGCACTTCATGATTGGCAAGTTGAGCCCCTTGCCCGTCCACCCGTACTGTGCGCCGGCTGTCCTCACACCACAAGTTATATGGCCTTGCGCGCAATTGACGCCTTGGTGCCGGGAGATATCGGCTGTTACACTCTGGCCGCTGTCGAGCCGCTTCAATCTATCGATGTCACGGTCTGCATGGGGGCGAGCATCGGCAACGCTGTCGGCATGGCCAAAGCCAACACCTCCGATCGGCCCATTGTCGCCACCATTGGCGATTCAACTTTTCTCCATTCCGGCATCCCGCCGCTGATTGACGCCGTCTATAATGACGCCAACATTACGGTTATTATCCTCGACAATAAAATTACTGCCATGACCGGTGGCCAAAACCATCCGGGTACGGGCAAAACGCTCAGAGGCGAACAAACCCATGAAGTTGACTATGAAGAACTTTGTAAATCGGTTGGCGTCAAGTGGATCAAGACAGTCGATCCATACGATACCGGTGAGTTGTTTCAGGCGCTCCGGGAAGCCACTGAATTCAGGGGTGTTTCGGTACTGATATCGTATCGTCCCTGTGTCCTTGATCCAGTCAAAATCAAGGGGCCGGCCCTGGTTGTCAAAGCCGCCACTTGCACCGCCTGTCAGGCCTGTATGAATTTGGGCTGCCCGGCGATCACCTGGATCGATGAATTATTTGAAGATAAACACAAGGTGGAAATCAATCCGGTCTCCTGCATCGGTTGTTCGCTCTGTGCCCAGATATGTCCGTCCGATTGTATTCAGCCGTTAGCGCCATTGACGGAAACGTCAGTGATATCATGAGTATGAAATAATGGATAAACTATCAGTTCAAGAAACCAAATCCAAAAAAGGCGGTCGGGCAAAAAAAGCAAAAACCCAGAAAGCTGAAATGACGAAAAACGTTTTGATCGTTGGCGTCGGCGGGCAGGGCGTCATCATGATATCCAAGGTACTGGCGCTGCTTTGTCAAACTCAGGGATATCAGGTCAAGCAAAGCGAAGTCCACGGCATGGCCAAACGCGGCGGCGGCGTGTTCAGTCATGTTCGTTTTGGCGAAGAGGTTTGGTCGCCAACCATTCCGATGGGTGAAGCCGACGTTCTCATTGCCCTAGAATGGGCTGAAGGCTTG
>Ga0066852_10000557_pt1 | contig 15452 bp, 16 predicted proteins | sample ETNtaG_27_FD_67283 | JGI IMG/M metagenome (GOLD analysis project Ga0066852, IMG submission 67283) | Marine microbial and viral communities from oxygen minimum zone, Eastern Pacific Ocean - ETNP201406SV63 | ecosystem: Environmental > Aquatic > Marine > Oceanic | place: Pacific Ocean: Eastern...
ACGATCAGGACTTAACTGAATTGCCGATGTACCGCCGGGCGCGTCTTGGTATTGGCTATCTGCCGCAAGAGGCATCCATCTTCCGTGGCCTGACGGTCGAAAACAATATCCGCGCGGTGCTTGAAGTTGTCGAAAGATCACGCGAGCGCCGTGAAGCCGTACTCGAAGCTTTACTGGCTGAATTTTCCATCACCCATCTCCGCCGTACGCCTTCGTTGGCACTCTCTGGCGGTGAACGCCGCCGCGTCGAAATTGCCCGTGCCCTGGCATCACGCCCGCATTTTATATTGCTGGATGAACCGCTGGCCGGCATCGATCCGATTGCCGTAACCGACATTCGTGAACTTATTTCGCATCTTAAAGATCGCGGTATTGGTGTTCTTATCACTGATCATAATGTCCGCGATACCTTGGATATCATCGACCGGGCTTATATTATTCATGATGGCATGGTGCTCATGGATGGTAACCCCACCGATATTGTCGGGAATGAAGACGTTCGCCGAGTCTATCTGGGGGACCAGTTCAGCTTGTAGAGTCCTCTCAAATGGTGATAGCATCCCGCTTAGAACTTCGACACAGTCAGTCTCTCGTTATGACGCCGCAATTGCAGCAGGCGATCAAATTGCTGCAGATGTCGAATATAGATCTCGATGAGTTTGTCGAATCCGAACTCGCCGAAAATCCTATGTTGGAGCGCGATGACAGCAACGCGTCCGAAAATCATGATGGCTCGGGCGAGAAAACTAACGACAGCAACGAAAGCAGCGGCGATGGGCCGGATGGCCTCGAAGCCATTAATATGAATTCAAGTGATCATGTTACCGAAGATCAAGTGAATGCGCTCGATATGGAATCTTATGATAATGTTTGGGATGGGGAATCGGTGGCGGAACCTCAGGGTGCTATCGCCAATGAAGATAGCGGCTCGCTGTCAGAATGGAGCGCTCCCACCAGCAGTAGTAGTGGTGCCGGCAGCAACGACCAGTTCGATGCCGCCAACTATTCGCTTGAGCAAACCCTATCGCAAGAAATTTCACTGCGTGATCATCTGCTCAACCAAATCCAAATGGATATCACCTACCCAACGGATCGCATAGTCGCTCTGTTTTTGTTGGATTTACTTGATGAAGCGGGGCGCATTCCGGATGAACTCGAGCTTGCGGCTGAACGGCTGGGTTGCAGTATTGAGCGAGTTGAGAAAGTGCTAAACCAACTGCAAGCACTTGATCCACCGGGTATTTTTGCCCGCAACCTTGCTGAATGCTGGGCTATTCAGCTCCGTGAGCTGGACCGGTTTGACCCGGCTATGAAAACCTTGCTCGAAAACATTGAGCTTTTAAAGCAACATGAATATGAGAAGCTCTCAAAGCTCTGTGGCGTCGATCTTGAAGACGTAAAAGATATGATCGACGAAATTTGGGCGCTTAGCCACAAGCCCGCCGAAGCCTTCGATAATGTTATCACCCAACCGATTACTCCCGATGTTATAATGCGCTCTGGCCCCTCGCAAACCTGGCTTGTAGAGCTTAACAACGACACGCTGCCAAAGGTCCTGGTCAACAATCAGTATTATGCTTTGATCAGAAAATCGGTGCGCACCAAAGAAGAAAAGCAGTATGTCGCCAACAAATTGCAAACCGCCAATTGGCTGGTCAAATCTTTGCACCAGCGCGCGACGACTATTCTCAAAGTGGCCACCGAAATCGTCAAACAGCAGGATGCTTTTTTTGCCAAAGGCGTGGAGCATCTCAAACCTCTGGTCTTACGCGATATCGCCGAAGAAATTGAAATGCACGAAAGCACGGTCAGCCGCGTCACCTCAAATAAATATATCAATACGCCACGCGGAATTTATGAGCTTAAATATTTCTTCACCACGGCTATTAGCTCGTCAACAGGTGGCGATGCTCACTCGGCCGAATTCGTACGCCACCGTATTAAAGTTCTGATCGATGATGAAGCGCCGACAAAAATTTTGTCGGATGACAAGCTCGTCGAATTGTTGAAAAGTGATGGTATTGATATTGCCCGGCGGACTGTCGCAAAATATCGTGAAGCGATGAAAATAATGTCTTCGGTGCAACGCCGTAGAGAAAAAAACGCACCGTCAATTTCTAACTTTTTTTGAATTAATTTTGCTGATTTCTGGTGTTTTTTGATAAATTTTCAAGGATTCACTTGACAGGGTTACCGGTCCGCACTAGGTTCCCGCCGTCCTGATCGGCGATTGATATAGAATCCAATCAGCGAACTATTTTGATAATTTTTTACAACTACAAACTATCAGAAGGCGAATGTTTTAGCATTGCCTCTGTACTGGACTATGAAACTATTCCATCACACTCAGACCTTTATTGGCACTAATAAAAACAACTTTTCAGCTCATATAGAACTGTATGGCCTGCTGGTTGTCATGATAAATCTGATGTAAAACTTCGCACCGGTCGTTTTTAATAAATAACAAAGGATCGTTATGGAACTCACCGATCTACTAACACCGGAATGCGTTGTCGCCAATCTTAAGGCAACGAGCAAAAAACAGGCTTTACAAGAGTTGTCAAAGCGAATTGCCGATGTCATCGAGCACAATGAACGTGATATTTTTGACATTCTTCTAGAACGCGAAAAGCTTGGTACGACGGGCGTCGGTGATGGTATAGCGATCCCTCATGGCAAGCTTGAATCCTTAGATAAATTACACGGCTTTTTTGCCCGCCTCGAACGGCCGGTAGATTTTGATTCAATTGATGAGCGTCCGGTCGACCTGATCTTCTTGCTGCTCGCACCGGAATCAGCCGGGGCGGATCATTTAAAGGCCTTAGCGCAAGTTTCACGCCTGCTCCGGGACAAAGCCAATTGCGATAAACTGCGGGGCTCTGACAGTCCTGAAGCACTTTACGCGTTGATCACCGAACAGGAAGCGCACCGCGCCGCCTGACCGCCAATTCCAACAATATTAAGCGGACAACCGGTTAGTGGACGCTAACCGGATATAGGTCGTTCTGAATTGATACGGCGCAGGCCAGCTTATAGTCAGGAGCCGCGCCGATTTGCTCGCCATCAGCGGCAAAAATACCGAAGGCGTGCTCACCGTTTTCTTCAACTTGTTTGATATAGGCTATTTCATCCAGTCCGAGATAGATAAACTCGCCGCCGGTGAAATCACCATGCAACTCGATGGCAGCGTTATTTGCTACTGGATCATCATACTGCGTCATTTTGAGACCTATTCTTGTTTTCTCAATTTCCAGATACAATTGGACTTTCCGGGTCCAAGTCAATTGTCTTAGCGCTGGTTTTAGCACTTGATTGAACTTTCTCAATCTTAATTTTGCGAACTTCCGGTTCCGGAATTGGGCGTGCCAAATCAATATGCAACAAGCCATCCTCAAGCCGTGCGGCTACAACTTCAATTCCTTCCGCCAACACGAAGCTGCGCTGGAATTGGCGGGCGGCAATGCCGCGATGAAGATAGATGCGTGCCGATTCATCTTCTGAATTACGGCCCCGGATCACCAGCTGATTATCCTCAGTGGTGACTTCCAAATCATCCATCGAAAAGCCAGCAACCGCCAGGGTAATACGCAACTCTTCTTCACTAACTTGTTCGATATTGTAGGGTGGATAGCCTTCGGCGGAAGATTTCGTGACGCGATCCAAGACACGTTCAAAATGATCAAATCCCAACAGCAGTGGGCTATCAAAAACCGGCTGACGAGACATCGAACCCCTCCTCTAAAAGCGAGCTTTGGCTTAAAAAGGCCCTTAAGCGGCACCTTTCAGCCAAATATTCTGCAATTTTTCGAACGCTGCCGCGACCAATTAAGTCCCTCGCCATATCCGCTCGAACATAGTCTAATTTGGCAGATTAATGCGCCCCGTCAAGGGGGGTATTACCTAAAAGAGTTGCAGGATAGCGCGCTCGGTTTGAGCTGTTACCTTAAGCGCTGAGGCGGATAATTGGGTACGCGTCTACAACGAAAGTGCAGTTGTAGCCTGCTCGTTTAAATCGGCTTCGAGCAGCTTTGCTTCACCTTTTTCAAGCGAGTTTATCAGCTTGTTGTTAAATTCCTCACGAATCGATAGCACGTTTGCTTCAGGTTCCAGCGTTTCAGCCGTCGAACGGACCTGCGCCAGAACAGCATCGATGGTAGCGATATCGGTAATATCCAGATTAAACACCGTTGGATCCGCGGCAACGCCATCAATTGTCACGCCAGTTAAACCGTCTTCATTAAACTACCTTGACATTCATCAATGCCAACCTCTCAACTTGGCGTTATTAGTTAAAAAATAATGCAACAGGCTAATGCAGAGGGTGGATCAATGCAGTATAAAGATATTCTTGTCCATGTAGACTCTTTCGAGCAGTCTCAAGCCAGATTGGAAATAGCTATCCAAGTAGCGGCTCAACACGATGCCCATCTGACAGGCTTATATGTTGTACCCAATCTCTATATCCCGCCGCTTCAAGACATGGCGCAACTGCCACCTGAATATATCGAACAGCAGACCGAGCTTTCGGATGAAGATGCAAAAAAGGCTGAGTTAAATTTCTACGAGATTGTCAAGAACGCCGATGTCGCTCATGAATGGCGCAAAGCTGAAGGCAACCCGATCGATGTTATTCGGTTGCAATCAAGATATTGCGATTTGCTGATTTTAGGACAGCGAAATCCTAATGCGGCTATTCAATTTGGAGATCTACCCGATGTGCTCATTTTAACTATCGGTCGCCCGGTATTGATTGTTCCCTATAGCACCGACATAAGAAATATCGGCACACGGGTAATGGTTGGCTGGGATGCAAGCGCCCAAGCGGCACGCGCCGTTCATGATGCTATTCCGTTGATCAATGATGCCGGAAAAGTCGACATTATTGCGATTAATCCAAATGACAGTGATGAGCATGGTGAAACACCTTGTGCCGACATTAGCCTGCATCTCTCTCGCCACGGCATCAATGTCGAAGCCCAGTCGATTACTGTAAATGATATCGGTATCGCTGATATATTATTGTCGCGGGCAGCCGATAAAGGGGTCGATTTATTTGTCATGGGCGCCTATGGACATTCGCGCTGGCGCGAGCTGGTGTTAGGCGGTGTCACCGCACATATGCTTGATCACATGACAATGCCAGTACTCATGGCGCACTAATTTTAAGTTCAATCTGCGGTATTCCGATAACTGATAATTCTCGATGATAGCTTGGTGTTGAGATTTAAGCTTGTCGATCACCTTTTGAAATCGGGCGACAATTTTGTCGGGAGTGTTCTTATTCCTAACATGGTGATTGCTTTTTCTCTTTCAAGGGGTGTGCGCTAAAGTTTAAACGAAGTGATCCGGTTCAAATTCCTGGACTAAAGTCTCAATCTCCGGGATGTAAACAATGCGGCCGGTAAATCTAGCTACTCCATCAGATTCCATTTTCTTGATCGTTCGCGACATTGACTCCGGCGTCGTGCCGATCATTGACGCCAAATCATGACGTGATAGCGGCAATTCGAACTCAGTTGGTCCATTAGTGCTCTTCTCACCATATTTATCAATTAGCACCAGCAACAAATGGGCAAACCGGGCGCGCACTGAAAGAGTTGCGTTGTGAAGAATTTTTTCTTCCGCATTACCGAGCGACATCGACACGCGTTTGAGATAGCGCAAGCCCAAGGCCGGATTATGCCCCAGCAAAGATCGTACGGTCGGCACATCAATGACGCAGATGCGTGTTGGTTCCAAAGCTTCTGCACTGGCCCGGTAATCTTCACCCGCCAGCATGGCACGGTAGCCAAGAGTGTCGCCGGGTGTCACTAAATAGAGCAGCACCGAATTACCGTCAGCGTCCGTTTTACGAACACCAACCATACCAGTTTCCAAACAAAACACGCCACGGCAGGGATCACCTTCATGGAAGATCACTTCGCCCGGCAGATATTCTTTGGTCACACGCCCTTTATTGAGCAGTTGCAGCTCAGCATCGTCCAGCACGCACCATTCAGTCCGGTCGCGTGTCTGACACGTAAAACAATTTAAAGAACCCTGGTCTGGATTCTGGTCTGCCATCATATTCCCTCAGATTACTCAAAAGAAAAAATTATTTCTTTCGAATAACAATGTGTTTGATTTGACCATCGTCAATTTATTTATTTTCTAGAGACTATAAAATTGTATCAACTTTCGCAATCGGTTCTTAGCAGACTATGGCCCACAGAGATCAGCGTTGTTCAAGGTTCCTTAGGTACTCACAGGCAGCTCTTTGCCCGTCGGATAGTTCCGGTGCGCGTCCACCGGTCCATCAAACTAATGATTCCCAAGATAGGCGTAAAAACAACTTGGATGTCACCGATCCCTCTAGTATTCGAGCTGCTGCAGTCAAATTTATAGAAAGATTTGGCAGCGAAGCGAAGCATCAGGCCGACATCCGCGCCAACGAATTGCTGTTGGCGGGCAATTATCAAGGCCGCACCAGATGGCAATTAATTGGAAAAGAAATTAAACATTTGGCAGTAAATAGCGAAATTTTGCAAAAAACTGCCGTCAATTGATAAATATCAAGGCATTAAATCCAAAAATCTGGGAAGTTTACCGAAGTTGAGGGAGCGATACCGGAAAGATCAGTAGGTCAGGAAACTAAAACGATACTGAGTGAGTGGGAGAAATGTAGAATTGAATTTAGGAATTTCTGCTACCCCGACAGATTATATCTGATGATATATTCTTACCGGGATAGCTCTCCGGCGATCTGATCGCCAGTTGGGTCTTCCTACCGACCCAACACATGTTCCCTGAGACTGATTGGGTCTGGTGATTTATTCACCAGACCCATTTTTTTAAGTTTTTATTTTTCGATAGATCTATTGAAAATATTATCAAAACCGCCTACCCTCGTCAACAATTTGAAATAACGAAGCACCAGGATAAATAATTATGGCCGAAGAGTTTGATCCCGCAGAAGTAAAACAAGCGTGCGAACGTTACGTCAAAAAGAAAGGCGCTTTGACTTTTGGCCTGGCTAATCTGGAAACACTTGAACGTATCTCGCCGCTGGGATGCGGACCTTCGGCGATGTTGCCCAAGGTGAAATCAGTATTATGCGTTGGTGTCGGGGGCGGCACCCGAGGCGCCTGGTCAGCGGATGCTAAAACCCTCGCTTATATTGGCGATACTGAAACCATGGCGTATCGCGTCGCCTATGGTTTGGCGTTTTTTCTCGAGGCTAAGTTTGGTTACCGCTCAATCTTTGTGCCACCGGATATGGACCCGGAAAAAGGTGCCCGGGTACCCCTGCAAAGCATGAAACTCCATGCCGAAATCGCCGGCATTGGTGCGCGCTCAATGGCCGGTGATATCCTGCTCCATCCGGAATACGGCATGATGTATTACGCTTCCGTCTTTACCGAAATGGAACTGCTGCCGGATGAACCAATGGCTGAAAACCCGTGCCCGCATTCATCCTGCGTCAAACTTTACCACCAATCCGGTCAAACACCGTGTATGCGGTTTTGCCCGGTGGAATGCTTAAGCGGCTCAATCGGCGATGATGACAAAGTCGCAGAGATGAATTACAACGCCCATGCCTGCGCTGAAATGTCACAGCAATACGAGGCAATCCCGGGCGTTCTTCTTGATACTCTTGATGCCAAGGACCCGATCGAACGCGGCATGGCTCTGCATGGCCCTGAAAACCAGGTAATTTGGTACAAATTGGCCATTGGCGCCGGTGAGCTTTTGGCCCTGTGTTACGAGTGTATGCGAGTCTGCCCAATCACCCAGACCGCACCACTTGGCAATCCAATCGCCCGCGGTGCAGGTATGCGCCAAAAAATTGCCGAGGCTGAAGCTGCTGCCAAAGCAGAACATGCTGTTGAGCAAGCAGCGGAAAAGGGAGACTAGGCATGGCTTATGGGGTGACACAGCAGATGATTGATACTTTTGGTGAGATTGTCTTTAAACTTAGCCTCAATAAACAAACCCGGCGCGGCGATGCGGTCCGGGAGTTGGACTTCGATATCTTAGAAGCCAACCGGGATGAAACTGGATTAACCGACGAAGAAATTGCCGAGCGTATTGGACTACTGCCCGAACAAGTTGGTGTGGTGCGGGTCTTTACTGAACGCAAATATCATAAAATAGATCAGCACCGCCGCATCTATCATTTAGGCGGCGGCAAACGCTGGAAGAAAGAAACCTACCGAAGCCCAGCAGAACGGCTGCGCTTTAACGAGGAAGCTATGATGCTAAGAGAAGCCATTAACTTTAAGCCGGAACTAGTGGCGCGTTATATCGACGACGGCTACTGGATCAATGAGACCCTGAACGGCTGGCTCACCGATCACGCCCAAAACACGCCCGATGCTATCGCCATTATTCATCCAGGTGGCGAAGTTACCTATCAGGAGCTTAAAAACCGCGTCGATCAATTGACCAATGGCCTGCTATCGCTCGGCCTGTTGAAAAGCGATGTGGTGGCGGTGCAGCTGCCAAATACTTTAGATTTTGTTGTTAGCTATTTAGCCATCACAGCTTTTGGCGGCGTCATGCAAACCATTCATATGCCTTACCGGGACGCCGATATTGAATTTCTACTCGGCCACGCCCAAGCACGGGCAGTGATATGCCTGCCGGCTTTTAAAGAATTCCAAACCGCCGAAGTGATACTCAGCATGAAAGATAATCTCAACTCGCTTAAGCATATCATTACAGTCGGAGACAGCGCATCTGAAGACTGCCAATCACTGCAAAGTCTGATGATTGAGGGTACACCTGAGATTGATAATCCACCGGTCGGCTCTGATCCGTTCCTCCTGCTCTACACCTCGGGCACGACCTCCAACCCCAAGGGCGTGCCGCTAACTTATCAAAACATGATGAGCAATGCCCGGGTCAGCGTAGATGAATTTAAGATGACGCCCGCTGACTGCAATTTATCGGCCGCCCCGTTCAGTCATCTCTATGGACTGTTTAATTTTCATGTCGCGCTCAATGCCGGAGCTACAAATGTGCTGTTGCCGGCCTTTACCCCGCCTGATCTGGCTAAAATGGTCGAAGCGACCAAGGCAACGACATTGTTTCTCGGACCCGCCCATGCGACGGCAATGATCAATGCCGGGTTGATGGACACACATGATTTCTCATCTGTTCGATTTTCAGTGTTCTCCGGGGCGGCCTGTCCACAACCGATGATGAAAACCTACCGCGACAAGATTCCGGGTACCCGCATCAGCCAGCTCTGGGGGATGACCGAAACCGCTGGTGCCACCTATTGCCGTTTTGACGATGCTGAAGATATTCCCGTGCGCTCGGCTGGGCGTGCCTCTCCCGGTGACGAAGTACGGGTGGTTTCACCGGAAGATGGCGAGCCGCTGCCGGCCAATACCGAGGGCGATTTACAAGTCCGCGGCTGCTCGGTTTTTCCCGGCTACCTTAACAACGAAGAAGCCAATGCCGATGCCTTTACAGAAGATGGTTGGTTTAGAACCGGTGATATCGCCATTATCGACGGTGACGGCAATATAACCATCACCGGACGGACCAAGGACGTTATCAATCGCGGCGGGGTTAAATTTAATCCGGCAGATATTGAAGATTTGCTGGTCCAGCATCCAAAAGTCGAGATGGTGGCCATTGTCCCGGTGCCTGATTCGGCTTTGGGTGAGAAAGCATGCTGTGTGGTTACCCTGCTGGGTGAAGTAGCGGTTACCCTGGAAGAGCTTTGCATATTGCTGGATGAGCATAAGATTGCCAAAAACAAATGGCCGGAACGTCTTGAGATTATTGATGAAATGCCGTTAACACCGACCCGTAAAGTAATTAAGGGCCGGCTCATGGACCAACTGTGATCGAATATGTGCGATGCCCGACGGCGCAGCTAAACCAGGAAAAATGAAAGATAAATACCGGCAACGGCAGACCGAGATTTTCGATGCCGCAGCCGCTGTGTTCGCCAAAAAAGGCTACCACGGCGCCTCTACCAGTGATATTGCCGCCGAGCTCGGAGTCGCCCAAAGCAGCCTTTATTACTATTTCAAATCCAAAGACGAAGCCCTGGAAAAAGTATGTTTGCACAGCATTAAGGGCTATGTTGAACGCCTGCAGGCTATCGTCGCCAACAACCTACCGGCCGATGTTAAAATCCGTGACGCCATCCACAATCATATTGAGCCGGTTAATTACATCCCCGACTATTTCCTGACGTTTGTCGGCGAGTTGAGATATCTACCGAATAACCGGCGTCAGAAACTCAACAACATGATTGCCGAATATAATGCGCTGTTTGAACAAATTTTGGCCGATGGTGTCACGGATGGCTTTTTTATAAAAGGCCTCGATTGTCATTCGACAATGCTGATGCTGATTGCCCAATGCAACACAGTTCCTTTCTGGTTTGGCAAATTTGAACACTATAGTATGGACCAACTCGCTAACATGTTGGCCGATAATTTTCTGCTAGGAGCTCTGCCACGTGCAAATAAGTTAAACTCAATCCTTGGCGAACCCCCTTGAATCACCGTATAATGAGCTGTTGGATTTAAATGGTTTATTTTTTCACTACCTATGTTGGAGTATGAAAATGCGCACGATCTTAATGCTTTTGTTTATGTCATTTGTCTTTATCGCCCCGACCAGTAGTTTTGCCGCGGAAAAGAAGGATTCTTCGGTCTCGGACAAAGCTGTTACGGTGGTTGAAAAAAATCCAGGTGTATCGGTTGGCGTTGCCGCTTGTGGTGTTGCCGTCGCCTTTTTTCCACCGGCATTATTAGTTTGTGGCGGTGCGATTGCTGCTGGAGCTGGCGTCGATCACGTCAGTAAATAAAGCGTTTAAATATTGATAATGGGCCGGTGGCCAAGCGCCACCGGCCTTTTTATATGAATTCATGGTAAAAAAAATAACAACAAGCGGTAAAGCGCTCTTATTCCTGACGATAATATTGGGCTTTTTAAACATGTTAGGGCCAATCGGCATCGACATGTTTTTGGCCGGCGTGCCCAATATTGCCGAAGGGCTCGGCTCTACACCCAATCGGGTGATTGCGTCCATATCCACGGTTATGCTGGGAAATGCGGTTGGCCAGCTTGTGCTCGGCCCGGCGTCTGACCGCTTTGGCCGCAAGCCTATCATTCTGCTGACGCTTTTTTTGTTCGCCGGCGCTGCTCTTGCTTCAGGGCTTTCGCCATCAATCGAGTATTTGATTTTTTGGCGCTTTATCCAGGGCCTTGCCATATCGGGCGGCCGCATATTGGCCGCTGCCGTCGCGCGTGATTTATTTGATCGCGAGCAGCTCGGCAAAATGATGGCCGATATATTATTTGTCACTTCGCTCGCCGCCATCATGTTCCCGATCATCGGCGGCCAGATTGCCCAATATCTACCCTGGCAATGGCTGTTCTGGACCATGACTCTTTCTGGCACCCTAGTATTTCTACTATTTAAGTTCTTTTATCAGGAAACCATTGAGCAGCGTAACCCTAAGGCACTTTGGCCAAACTATCTTTTAACCAATTGGCTGGCAACCGTCCGGAACCCGGTTTTTGTCCGCTATGTTTTATGCAGCTCGTTCTCAATGGCTGGCTTTGGCGCTTTTCTCGGCACTTCTCCGACGGTGCTGCGCGGCGCCTTTGGCGTCAGCGCCGTAACTTATGGTTTTTTGTATTCAATAATTGCCGGCTTCTTTCTGGTCGCCACCTTTATTGGCGGACGTTTTTTATTAGCGATCGGCCAACAGCGCATTATTGCCATTGGCGTGCTGATTATGCTTGTCGGTGGAATTGTTCTAACAGCACTGGCCATCATTGATATTCGCCATCCTTTAGCGGTAATCATGCCGTCAGCATTTTTTGTTTTGGGCTTGGGTTTGGTATTTCCACAGACAAATTCCCTGGCGCTACAGCCTTTTCCGCAATCCGCTGGTACCGCCGCCTCGCTCATGGGCTTTATCACCAACTTGTTTATGGCCGGCGTCATCATCGTGCTCGCGGCCATGACCCATACCACCGCGCTGAACCTGGCCATCGCCATTTTGCTCAGCGGTTTCCTTTCCTGCGTGACCTATTTTTTCATCATCCGCCCAGCTGAAAAGAAGCGCTAGCCGAAATTCGAACCGCCATTAACGTGCATGGTCTCGCCGGTCATGAAACTTGCTTGGTCGGATATGAGATACAACCCTGCCGCGGCAATCTCTTCCGGGTCGGCAAAGCGGCCGAGCGGAAAACGCTGTTTCATCGCCTCGCGTTGTTCTTCACTATAGTCTTTGATCATCGCGGTTTCGGTGATGCCGGGGCTGACAGCGTTAACACGCACACCATCGGGGCCAAGAGCCCGGGCGAGCGAGCGGGTGAGCGCAATCACCGCCCCTTTCGAGGCTATGTAGGCGGGGCCGCCCTGACCCTGGCCACCGGTGCCGCCATAGAGGACCGAGGTCGAGGTGCAGAGCACGATGGCCCCTTTACCTTGCTCAATCATCGGCTTGGCCGCCGCCTGGGCGATCAGAAACGTCCCGGTGACATTTATCTCCATGATGCGATTGCACTCTTCGGCACCAAGCTCATCCCAGCGCGCCATCGAATGTGCTGCCCCCCAATGGATGAGCGCGTCAAGGCCGCCAAATTGCGCCAGCGTCTCGGCGACGACCTGCTGACATAAAGAGGGCTCAGAGACATCACCGGCAATGAGGTGCAGATTGGCCTCACCCACAGGTAGGTTTTGGGCCATCTTCTCGCCCGCAATATCAAACGCCGTCACCCGCGCCCCTCGGGCAAGCAATAGCTTAGCGCAGGCCAAGCCTATCCCACTGGCCGCCCCGGTGACGATGACAGTTTGATCAGTCATTAAACTTTTTCCCCAGATTTGGTGCGATAAATGGACGTGCTCAGCTTAGGTTATTTAGAGAGGTAGTGCCAGGGTTGGCCTTACAAGCGTCTGGTTGTGATCAGGCCAGCATAACAAACAGACCAAGGTTACTATCTGACAACCGCCGCGCTCGACCGGTTCATCGATTTGAGAAGTGTGCTCCTCAGCGGTTGCCTCGAACAAGCGCTCCCGAATCACCCGCACTTTTGCTTTAGGAGCACCGATCGCTGGTCTATCAGGGTTTTTACCCATACGCTCCGTTACGTTTTCAAATATGTTTTTAACTTTTGTCCAATTTATCTCGGCTTGTTCAGACATTGGTCCGTTCCTTGTTTTCTATGCAATTTTACGCTCAAACCGACGTTCAAACGCGGCAATAAAGTCCGTAATAGTGTCAGCGCGGAGCGCGGTGTGGTTGCGGAAAATTAAGTCAGCCAACTCTTCGTCACGAATGCGGATCGCGGCAACGACACTCTGGTGTTCCGCATATGGGATACTGAGATCATGCGGCTCTTCATGAAACAGGCGGCGATAGGGGGCAAGCCGTTTGTTGAGGCCGTCAATCTGGGCACTCAAAACCTCGTTATGGGCGCCCAGATGAATTAAATTGTGGAATTCTTTATTCAACGCTGGAAAGGCGCCGCGATTAGCGGTTTCAATGCGCTGACCAATCTCCATATGCAACGCTTCGAATTCTGATCGTTCTTGCTCGGTCATCCGCCGGGCTGCGAGCCTAGCACTGAGCCCTTCCAATTCAGCCAGCACTTCATACATCTGGATAACCTGATGGACGCTGATCTCGGCCACCACGGCGCTGCGATGAGGCTGCATTTCAACTAAGCCCGCCGAGGCGAGTTCAACCAAGGCCTCACGCACCGGTGTTCGGGAAGCATTAAACTGGCGCGTCAACTGGGGTTCGTCCAAGCGGTCGCCCGGTGGCCGCTGGCCGGAAATTATTTCGTGTTACAACACATCTCGAATATTATTTGCACGAGTTACCGTCATAATTGTTTCCTATATATTTTTTTCTTGTAGACTGTATTACGAAAATCGTCATACATTTCAATAAATTTCGTATAAATTAATTATAGGGTGGTATTATGAGGCAATCTACTCTCACATTGGCTGTCGGAATTTTGGCGTTGGTTAGTGTAACCAACGATGCACTGGCTCAAGGTAAGCGTGGCGGTACTTTGCGCGTTGCCATGAACCGGACATTTAATGGCTTTGATACGGCCACCAATCCCACCGTGTTTCCAACCAAGCTCAATGTTCAACGGGCAATCTACGAAGACTTATTCGGGCTTGATGAAGCGGGCAAACTAGTCTCCAAACTTGGCACCGCACTAAAAATTTCACCAGACCAAAAAGTTTTTACCGTCACGCTCCGCAAGGACGTTAAGTTCTCCAATGATGAACCGCTGACGGCGCGCGCCTATGCCGACCATTTTAAACGTGCCCTAAAAAGTCCCATGATCAATTTCATTCGCGGCCAAATCGGTCCAGTTAAAGATGTTGTCGCTCTCGACGATCATACGGTTGAGTTTCGGATGTCACGGCCCCATGCCGGATTTCGGGCTGCCCTCACCGGACCCTTTCAATTTTTTTGGGTGAACGCGCCGGAGCATGCCAAAAGCATGGGCCCCTTTGTTGCCAAGCTGCCGGTTGGCACCGGCCCTTACATGCTGGAAAACTGGGATCAGGGCGTGTCACTAACGCTGGTGCGCAATCCCAATTACCGGTATCCGGAAAAACAATATCTCGATAAAATTGTTATGCCGCTGGTGGCCCGTGAAGAAGCGCGTCTCAATGGGCTCAAGGCCCGCAATATTGATCTCTATATAACCAATTCCGGCAAGCTCGCGAAACTGGCGGAGAAAAATCCCGGTATCGAGGTGTTCGGCCAGGTTGACCAGGGCTCCGGCATTGTCGCCTTCGATACGTCCAAACCACCGCTCAATGACATTCGCGTACGCAAAGCTTTGGCCCATGCGGTTGATCGTAAGGTCGAAGTGCAAGCGGCCTTAGGTGGTGTCGGCGGCATATTGGCAACCGACTGGTTTGGTCCCAAATCAAAATGGTATTGTGAGGGTAAAACCGGCTATCCGGAATATAATCCCGCCAAAGCCAAGGCGCTACTTAAGGACTATGGTAAGCCGGTCAAGTTTAAGCTTTCCGTGTTGACCTTCCCGGTTTTCATGGTGGGAGCGCAAGTTTACCAAAGTTTTTGGAAACGGGTCGGCATCGATGTAGAAGTTGATCCCCGTACACCCGGCGCATCTTGGGTGTTGCCACTCTTGCGTGGCGGTTTTCAATCCTTTTTTCTAGGTATTGGCGGGGCGGTTGATCCGGGTTTCCAGGCACAGAATCTGCATTCCAAAAGCGGTGGCAATTTCTTCAAATTTAGCCACCCCGAAGTCGACAAGGCGCTCGAAGCGACCTATCCGCCCTTTAAAGACGAGGCCAAGCGCAAAGCGGCTTTTTGCAACTATGTCAGTACTGTCCTTAAACACCAGCCATTCCTACTGCGCTATCACAACACGTTTTATTCGGTCTCTCGGACTTATGTGAAAGGACCAAAAATGCCCGTTTACAAGATGAGCCG
>Ga0066852_10000569_pt1 | contig 15257 bp, 14 predicted proteins | sample ETNtaG_27_FD_67283 | JGI IMG/M metagenome (GOLD analysis project Ga0066852, IMG submission 67283) | Marine microbial and viral communities from oxygen minimum zone, Eastern Pacific Ocean - ETNP201406SV63 | ecosystem: Environmental > Aquatic > Marine > Oceanic | place: Pacific Ocean: Eastern...
AGATTAAAACCGGTGCTCCAGCACGTAGTGAGCGCGTTGCAAAGTACAACCGGCTACTCCGAATCGAAGAACTTCTGGGCGATAGGGCACAATACGCAGGTAAGCGGGTTCTGCCGAATTAGAAGCTAGAAATATTTCATCAAGATCAGGTAAAACGGATCAGTAGAGGAACGAACAAGAAAATGGCAAAAACCAAAGTTGGAATTAACGGATTCGGGCGAATTGGTAGGCAGGTGTTCCGCACCATTTCGGAGCGACACGGCGAAACTCTCGAAGTGGTTGCCATCAATGATCTTGGAGATGCAGCAACCAACGCCCATTTGTTCAAGTTCGACTCGACATACGGTCGTTACAACGGAACTGTCGAAGCTGCCGACGGCGCGCTGGTAATCGATGGCCGGAACACAACTTCGTTCTCAGAGCGTGATCCTTCGAAGATCGCATGGGGCGATGTCGGTGCCGAGATCGTTATCGAATCGACCGGATTTTTCACAGACGGTTCGCAAGCGTCCAGTCATCTTGGTAATGGCGTGAAAAAAGTCATCATCTCGGCTCCGGCTAAGAATGAAGATCTTACCGTCGTGCTTGGTGTCAACGACGGCCAGTACGATCCTGCAGCGCACCACGTTGTCTCAAACGCATCGTGTACGACGAACTGTGTTGCTCCGATGGCGAAAGTGCTCCACGAAAGCTTCGGCATCGAGAGTGCTCTCATGTCGACCATCCACGCTTACACCAACGACCAGAATATTCTGGACCAATTGCACAGCGATCTACGCCGAGCACGAGCCGCCGCCAACAGCATCATTCCGACAACTACCGGTGCCGCGAAAGCCGTAACTCTGGTTATTCCGGAACTTACCGGCAAGATCGACGGCATGGCCTACCGAGTTCCAGTCATCACTGGATCGGTAACTGATCTCACAATGAAACTTGAGAGCAAGGCGTCGTTAGCCGACGTGAACGAGGCATACCGACAGGCATCGATGAACGACCCTCTACAAGGCATCCTCGGCTACTCCGACGAACCTCTGGTATCTGTCGATTTCATCGGCAACCCGAACTCATGCACGATCGACTCGCTCGCTACTTCCGCAGTAGGTGATGGATTCATCAAAGTAGTCGGCTGGTATGACAACGAGTGGGGCTACTCCTCACGAACTGCCGACCTCGCCTACTTCATGGTCGAAAAAGGCCTCTAGACCGACTCGCAATCGAATATCAGATTTAAACCCGGGGTGATTATTCGCCACGGATCTTTCCGTTGCGCAAGATGCATACATTTGCACCAACAAATGGTCATTCGTTAGCGGTGCCAAATTCGACTGGAACGTATCCAACGATCCATGCGGATTCTGGCGATTAGCCGTCGTGACGTACAAATTGTATGACCAGAACCTGTTCGGCCTGCTGAACTACGCGGGCGGTGACGGATGGCGACTCGGCCTTAGGCAACCTGATAAGTACAGTGATTGGCAGTCGTACGAAAGCACGAATTGCACAGAGTGGACCTGCCGACGGCTGTCTCCGGGGGGGGCACACACGTTATCGAACTGGTCATTTCAATCTCAAAAACCAGCTATCCCGCGTACGCGGGCGTATAATTTCGTTTAATGCGTCAGGATGACGCAAAGGTGTGACGCGGGTTCGGTGTCGCGATCACAATTCACACAGGTCTCCCAACCCAAAACGGCCATTAGACCCAAAGGGAAGATCTCTAAAAGCCGGAAGGACCATATGAAATGGCAACAACCACTAACGGCACCTCTGCTGGCGCGCAACGTTGGAAAGAAATGTCGAAGCCCGAAGTCGGTGACTGGCGAGTAAAGGGCGGACTTGCCCAGATGCTCAAGGGCGGCGTCATCATGGACGTCGTAACCCCCGATCAGGCAAAAGTAGCTGAAGACGCCGGGGCAGTGTCGGTAATGGCGCTCGAGCGCGTCCCCTCAGACATTCGCCGTGACGGTGGAGTCGCACGAATGTCCGACCCCGACCTGATCTCAGGCATCATCGACGCCGTATCCATTCCTGTAATGGCAAAGGCTCGAATCGGTCACTTTGTTGAGGCCCAGATTCTCGAATCTCTCGGTGTCGATTACTGTGACGAATCTGAAGTTCTAACCCCAGCCGACAATGAGTACCACATCGACAAATGGCGGTACAAAATGCCTTACGTTTGTGGCGCACGAAACATCGGTGAAGCCCTCCGTCGAATCGGCGAAGGTGCAGCGATGATCCGAACGAAGGGCGAAGCCGGTACTGGTGACATCGTTCACGCTGTCACACACGCACGCCAGATCCAGGCCGATATGCGAACGATTCAGAACTCACCTACTGAGGAACTGATGTCGTTAGCACGTGATTACCAGGCTCCTTACGAGCTGGTTGTCGAAGTACACCGCACGGGCAAGCTCCCGGTAGTGAATTTCGCTGCTGGTGGAATTGCCACTCCTGCCGATGCCGCGCTGCTGATGCAGATCGGTGTTGAGGGTGTGTTTGTTGGTTCAGGAATCTTCAAAAGTGACAACCCTGCAAAGATGGCCGATGCCATCGTCCGGGCTACGACTCACTACAACGATCCTGAAATGCTTGCCGAAATTTCTCGTGGACTCGGTGACGCGATGCCAGGAATCGAGGCGAACAAGATTCCTGAAGAGCAGCAACTTCAGACTCGCGGTTGGTAGGCGTCCAAATCACGAACGCAAACGGAAACACACCGCTGCCTAGCATCGGTGTACTTGCACTTCAGGGCGATTTCGCTGAACACATTCAGATGCTCAGCCTGATCGGGATCAACGCTGTCGAAGTTCGGAAGGTACAACAACTTTCTGAAATCGATGGCTTGATCATCCCCGGCGGTGAAAGCACGACCATTGTGAAGCTACTCGGGATGTTCGGATTTATCGACGAACTACGTTCCAGTGTCGATTCAGGAATGGCGTTGTGGGGCACGTGCGCCGGCATGATCGTGATCGCTCGCGAACTTGCTGACCCCTACCCGACTCCGCTGAACTTGATCGACATTGGAGTAGCGCGCAACTACTTTGGGCGGCAGGTCGATAGTTTCGAGGCGGAACTTGAGATCCACGGCATTGAAGGTGACCCTATGCGAGCGGTGTTCATCCGGGCACCGATCGTTCAGGACACCGGTACTGACATTGAAACCCTCGCAACCGTACCGGCGACTGATGACGGTCGACCCGAGCAGGCGGTAGCCGTGAAAAAGGGCCGTGTGCTTGCCACATCGTTCCATCCAGAACTCACGCAGGACACACGCCTGCACTCGTTGTTTGTAAAATTAGCTGACGAGTCACGAATAGACGCCGCCCGCCGTAAACCGGAGGAAACCCCAAGCACAGCATGATCCGCCACCTTCACCCAACAGATTCACCCGGACTGCTACAGTTCAGCCAGTCTTCGGGTCGGGGTGAGACGTGCACTTTAGTAGGTGCGCTCCGAGGCGGACCAGGTGGATTTCCGACGGTCAAGTACGCAAGCATCGCCCTATCGCCACGCGCCTGGCAAAGCTGCTGGGTTGAGGCACGGCGGGGTCGAATCGATGGCGTGCTTCGAGCAGGTCCTCGATCAGGACCGCAGGCGTGGGAAGTCGGCGAACTCTATCTTCGCAATTCAAAATCCGAACTCGCACTCGACCTTTTTGAGCAGATCGCTATTCCTGCCGGTGGTGCTGGTGCTCATCGAATATTCACACGTGTTCCCACGAACAGCGCTGTCAGGGAAGACGCTCGCAAAGCGGGTTATGCCACGATTTATCGTGAAACTGTTTATCGCTCAGAATCTGCGACAACGGCCATGAGCAGACTTGGCATCCCCGATCATCCGCTCCAACTCCGACCACGAGTAGAAACCGACGATCCTTCGTTGTTCCGATTGCACAATGCAACGACGCCTGTCGAGGTACGAATGAAATCGGGTCAAACATCGCAGGACTGGCTTGCCGGATCGGAACGACTCGGTCGAAAAGCATCAGAGTGGATATTTGAATTGTCCACCGGTGAACTTGGTGCGGTGGTCCAACGGAATTCCACCCGTACCGGTCACATGTTCAGCCTCAATTGGGTGACCGAGGCCGGACCGGAACTGCCTAGACTGGTAGCTGCTGCGTTGGCAGAAAGCAAAGACGTCCCTGTATCGACCGCAGTACCTGAATACCGACCGGCGCTATCACACTTACTTGTGACACTCGGTTTCACGGAACGGGCGCAATATGAAGTAATGGTAAAGCCACTCGCACAAACCGTGTCGGAAGCGCACCGAGTGTTTGCCGCAATCAGTTAGCTAGCCCAAATGCCCAGAATCCTAAAACCAAGGAGAAGTTCGAACTGGTAGATCCCAACGCACAGGTTGCCGACGACCTCGAAGCATTCGTCGGCATATTCCCCGACGAAATCGCTAACTCGCTCAGAGAGTGTGAAGCTATCAATGATCTAGTCGAAGTTATTCTCGATCTCGGAAGGAACCCGGAAGCGCGTTTCTCCGTCGATCAGGCAACACTCAGCGAGTTCGAAGTTACGCGGGAGCAGATCACGCACGTCGTCGAGCAGGTCGGCCACTTCGGTGATGACAATCGTGCAGGAATCGAACGGACTCTACACCGAATTTCCGTAATGCGAAATCGCGCCGGTGAACCAGTTGGGCTTACCTGCCGTGTTGGTCGTGCCGTATACGGATCAGTTCGACTTATCGAAGATCTCATTCGCTCCGGCAAGAGCGTACTTATTCTGGGACGACCAGGCGTCGGCAAGACGACCATTCTTCGTGAAACCGCGCGAGTTCTCGCCGATGAAGCTGGTAAACGTGTTGTTGTCGTTGACACCTCGAACGAAATTGCTGGTGATGGTGACGTTCCGCATCCGGCAATCGGACGAGCTCGCCGAATGCAAGTGGCAAACACCAGCCTTCAGCACAACGTGATGATCGAAGGTGTCGAGAATCACATGCCCGAAGTCATCGTTATCGACGAGATGAGCACCGAGCTTGAAGCTCTGGCAGCTCGAACGATCGCTGAACGTGGCGTTCAGTTGGTGGCAACAGCCCACGGCAACTCACTTGCCAACGTAATCTCAAACCCGACTCTCGCTGACCTCGTCGGCGGTCAACAAACCGTAACGCTCGGTGACATCGAAGCACGCCGACGCCGCACTCAAAAGACGGTTCTTGAACGTAAACATGATCCGACCTTCGACATTGTCGTTGAAATACGTGAACGTAACGCTGTAGCGATTCATCCCGAAGTAGGTACCGCTGTCGACCGCATGCTCCGTGGCATCTCGATTCCACAGGAAGCACGACGTCTTCAGGCCGATGGGCGAGTCGAAACTGAAGTCGAGGAGATGCCTGGCACGGAGTCGGAATTCGTACCCGCACCGTTCGATGTCAACGAAGTAGGCCGAGGTCGATCACGTCGAAGCCATGATCGACCTCGGGGGCGTGCTACACCCAACGGTACAGCCCGTTCTGAGCTCGAGCTCGATTATCTCGGTGATTCGTCCGAACCGCCAAAACAGATCGTAACCAAGGTCTTCCCGTTCGGAATACCGAAGACTGCAATTACCGAAGTAATCAAGGAAACCAACGCCCCGGTTGAGGTGGTCGATTTCGCTGATACTGGCGAGATCTTTGTCACGACTAAATCGCATTACAGCCGGCGCCCAACTGCAGTTCGCCGAGCCGAACGAGATGGCGTAATGGTTCATGTACTGCGCCGCGGTACCAAGGAACAAATCAGGCAGTTCTTGAAGCGATTCGGTCAGGAAAAGACACGCGCCTCGCACGTCGAGGATGTCGATTTTGACGATCTCAACGAGAGCGGTCGTTCACGCGAAGCGCTGAAGGAAGCCGAGGTTGCGATAAGTCGTGTCGTTTCGGGTGAGCAGCGCGTCGAGTTGATGGCGCAACCACCGTATGTTCGCCGACTCCAACACGGACTGGCCGCCCGCAATAATCTTGGCTCTGCGAGTATGGGCAGAGAGCCGTCACGACGCGTTGTAATCCGGCTGCGCAAGCGATAGGGTTCAAGCCAGAAATTCGAGGCGCCGCACAGCCTCAGGTACAACAAAGAACGAGGAATGGTCAGTGACTGCTCAATCGCAGGAAGAAATGGACTTTGGAGCAGAAGGCGAGCGCATGCAAAAGCGCACTGTCGGGGGTGGGCTGCTGATCACGTTTGAGGGGGGCGAAGGAGTCGGTAAATCGACTCAGGCCGAGCGTCTGTTCAACAAGCTCCAAACATTTGGCATCGACGCTATTCATGCACAGGAGCCGGGTAGTTCCGATCTTGGGAACAATGTTCGACGTTGGATCAAACGTGCGAACTCATCGTCACCACTAGCCGAAACCTTGCTTTTCGAAGCTGCTCGTGCCCAACTGATGTTCGAGACCATTCGTCCTGCACTCGACGCAGGCAAGGTTGTGGTGCTCGATCGATATACCGACTCCACTCTGGCATATCAGGGTTACGCTCGTGGCGGTGACCTTCAAACGATCGGCCAACTGAACAATATTGCGACAGCTGGATTAACACCGCACCTGACAGTTTTGCTCGACCTTGATCCCAAAGTTAGTCTTGCGCGGGTTTCAAACAAACCCGATCTGTTTGGTGGGGACACCGGTCCTGGCAACACCCGGGTGGACGATGAAAGCCAACGACGGTTCGAGGAACAGCCACTCAAGTTCCACCAGAACATCCGCAATGGTTATCTGGAGTTGTCGAAGCGCGATCCGCGCTGGTGTGTCATCAAGGCCGATCAGGCGGGGCATCGAATTGCCGACGCCATCCTCAAGCGAGTTCGCCGTCTGCTGATCGAACGCGAAATTCCCGAAAGCATTTTCAAGAGCTGAATACCGGCTCCTACTTGTTCCTTCTCCCCGAGAGGAAAGGTTGGAATAGGTGGGAGGCGACGCACAACCCTGCTTAATAGAGATCCGGAAGATCCGGAATCAAGTTCAACAATTACTGCGCACCTGAGGCTTTACAGGGTCTTATCACCGGTTCCCAGGCTGATCTGAGTGTAGCAGTAGCGCAGCCACTGGTGGAAGAAAGTGTTTCGATGCATCCGCCAACGGTTAACCGGATTTGCCGGGTCGAAATTGTGAACCGGTAGAACCGTGTCATCGTCGGCATCCCGAATAACTTCATACGCCAACCTGCTCGAACTGTATTCAGGATGTCCCTGGTGCATTAGCACTTTGTGGTCGCAAGTCTCGAAGATCGAATAACCCGATTCTGGACCGTGTGCCAGCAGGTTGATTTTTCCGAGATCCCTGGCTCGCAATAGATCCGAGTCCGACATCCCTGCCATTCGACTCTGTGGCGCAAGGAACGCATCGTCCATTGCGCCCATGATGTAGTGCTCCTGATCAAGATTGTTCAGTTCGTACACACCGAACAATTTTTGTTCAAAATCTACCTTGCTAACGCCTTCGAGGTAGGCGAGAGCGAACGCTCCCCAGCATATTCCGAGTGTATTGGGCGTGTTCTCACGGGAATGCTTCACTATATCTGTGAATTCGTTCCAGTAAGCAACATCTTCAAACTTGAGATGCTCGACCGGAGCTCCTGTAATGATCAGCCCGTCCAAATTCGAATCTTTAGTCGCCTCTTCGTAACTCACGTAATGGCTATCGAGGTGACCCGGTTCCCAGGTCTTGTACTGGTGCGACTCCAGACGAATCCAAATAGGCTCGATTTGTAGCACCGAAAGCCCCAGCGGCAACAGCAAGTTAAATTCATACTGTTCACCAAGCGGCATAATGTTCATGATGCCGATCCGCAGCGGTCGAATGTCCTGTTTCTCAGCCTGCGGGACGGGAACCCATTTCACGCGGCTCTGCTCAATTTGCGGAAGTGCGTGATAGTTCGTTGGAAGAATAAGTGTCATAAAGAGAATTGCCGACCACGAACGATAGTGGTCGCTCGTGATCGGCAGTTTGTTTACGGTCGATTTAGCCGATCTCTCCGAAGGCGGTCTGGAAGTCATCCTTGATGTCTTCGATGTGTTCAAGTCCAACTGACACACGGACCATACTCGGTGTCACCCCAGAAGAAAGCTGATCTTCCTCTGAGAGCTGCTGATGAGTCGTCGATGAAGGATGAATTACCAGAGTCTTCGCATCACCAACGTTTGCCAAGTGGCTCGCCAACTGCAGGCTGTCGATGAAAGTGACTGCATCGTCATATCCACCGTTGAGCTCGAAGTTCAGCATCGCACCTGAACCTCGCAACGTGTACTTGTTAGCAAGCTCGTGATACGGACTCGACTTCAGCCCTGGATAGGCGACGCTCTTAACGTTGGGATGACCCTCAAGCCATGTCGCCAGTTCGAGTGTGTTGGCGGTGTGTCGCTCGACACGCAGGCTCAATGTCTCTAGACCCTGAATGAGCAGGAACGAGTTGAACGGCGACTGAGCTGGTCCCCAGTCACGCAAACCCTCGAGTCTTGCTCGCATGGCAAATGCCACGTTTCGGCCTTCCGGTACGCCTAGCATGTTGCAAATGTCGGATCCAAATCCAAATGCATCCCAGTGGACCAGGCCGTGATACGCATCACTCGGTTCTGAGAAAAGTGGGAACTTACCGTTACCCCAGTCGAATGTACCGGCGTCTACTATCACACCCCCAATTGTCGTTCCGTGCCCACCAATCCACTTGGTGGCACTTTGAACAACAACGTCAGCACCGTGGTCGATCGGTCGGATAAGGGCGCCACATGCGCCAAGAGTGTTGTCGACCACGAAAGGAATATTGTGCTTCTTTGCAACAGCAGCAACCTTCTCGAAATCGGGAACGTTGAACCGCGGATTGCCCATTGATTCTAAGTAGATTGCCTTTGTGTTGTCGTCGATCAGTTTCTCGAACTCTTCAGCAGTGTCATCCGCAGCGAATTTTGCGGTGATACCTAGACGAGGGAACTGTGCCTTGAACTGGTTCCAAGTTCCACCGTAGAGGTAAGGAGAGGACACGAGGTTGTCGCCAACCTGCATCATATTGGTGATCGCCAGGAACTGAGACGACTGACCAGAAGCCGTTGCCAGTGCTGCCATTCCACCTTCGAGGGCAGCCGCTCGCTTTTCGAACACGTCGGTCGTCGGATTCATGATACGGGTGTAGATGTTGCCGAACTCTGCGAGGCCGAACAGGTTCGCACCGTGCTCGGCACTGTTGAACACGTACGAAGTCGTTTGATAAATCGGAACCGCTCGCGCGTTCGTGGTCGGATCGGGGTCCTGACCCGCGTGTAGTTGTAGAGTCTCGTATCTGTAATCGCTCATTACTTTCCTAACCGATCCTTAAAACGGGTATGTCTTTATATTGAATCTGCCAAGGGCCTCACGAATCGAAAACTTTTTCCCGTGCACCCGATCGCTAAATCATCACCAGAACAGCAAGTCGAAAATGGCATTGATCTTGTGATGGGCAGTTGCGACCATCAGCGTCGATAATTCCGGCGCCAATGAATAATAACTGACAATTACCTCCTACGAGCCGCCAGTTGCGAATCACGTGGTGATTCAGACAGTTCTAAGAACGCAGCCCGCCCACGAACCACGTACCCTACAGAATCTGCGAGAGGAGCAGCTTGGTTCGATCTTCATGAGGGTTAGTGAAGAAGTGCTAGGGTGTTCCTTCTTCAACCATTTCTCCGCCGTCCATGAAAAGGAACCGATCGGCAACTGCTCGGGCGAATTCCATTTCATGAGTCACCACCAGCATCGTCATTCCCGATTTAGCCAGTTTGACCATCACGTCCAAAACTTCTTTGATCATTTCGGGATCGAGCGCAGATGTCGGCTCGTCGAACAATACAGCAGCCAGCGCTCGAGCGTACTTAACGTCCTGACCTGAGAAGCTGCCGTCTGGTTCGAGATTGCCGAATCCCGGTTTGCTGTCTTTCGCACCACCTATGATCTTTCTATGATCTTTTCGCGATCCTGAACACTCTTGAGCGTTGCGACCGCCACAAGCCCAATCACAAAGAAAGCCATCAACAACAATAGATTTTTTGATGCGCGCATAAGACACTTTTGATTTATCCGGTAAGACTCAGCCCCTTTAGTCAACATGTGAGCGAGAGCATGTTGCATGCGTCCATTTTTGGTCAAATGGCACCAATTTGCACGAATTCTGTTCTCAGTTCGATCACGGCGACATTTTTCTGCGCCAGTGTGTGAATTCGGTCATGATTGCGAAACAGGAATATCGGAAGGACCGCTCGGAGAGAGAGTAGGAACTGCCTAGGCGACGGCTTCGTGGACTGCAGCGAGCACACGCTTAAGTCGCCGATCGTGTTTTGGCTCACCGGGCATGCCGTTGAACACAAGCGAAACGGTTAATCCTTTTTCGGGGTCGGCGAACCCCGTAGATGATTCCTTACCGCCATGCCCGAACGTTGTTTGCGACGCTGCAGTTCCGTAACCGTATGGAACTGCAGGGCTATGTCGCTGGCTATCGATAAAAAATCCGAGTCCACGATCCATCACAACACCGAAGGTCTCGTCCAGAATTCCGTCATGCTGCCGGGTAGTTAATGAAGCAAGAATCGATTCAGAAATTACCCGCTCCCCATCTGGTGCAATTCCACTGTTGAGCAACATCGAGTAGAAATTCACCATGTCGTGTGCAGGTCCGTGAAAGCTACTGCCGGGTCGAACGAACCGACCCAGTCGTTCAGGTACATACGCAGGATTCAGCGACATGGGTTGTCGACGGGAATCATGCATCATCCCGAGTCGGTCACCGAGATCAGTGGCCATTAAAGGATCGACATTCGGAAACGTGGAGTCCATGTTCAGTGGACTCAGAACAAAATCCTGAACGAAATCTTCGAACGAAATTCCACTTGCACGCTCGATCAGTTCGCCAAGAATGTGCCATCCAGAGGTTGGTATGTAAGCGGAACGCTCCCCGGGAACCCAACCTTCGTGCATGCGTGAATCACCAAGGCTAACGATAACCTCAGCACAGTTTGCCCCACCATCAGCCAATGCATCGTCCGCCAGACCCGCCGTGTGATTCATCAGATGCCGAATTTGAACCGATGATTTACCGTCCGCAGCAAACTCTGGAATGTGAACGGCAACGCGGTCGGCAACGCTCAATCGACCCGAGTCGGCGAGAATTCCAATCGCGACCGCCGTAATAGGCTTTGCCGATGAAAACAGCGGCATCACAGAGGCACTCGTCAGTGGGATTCCCGAACCAGCAACCGTCTCACCAACGGCGAAATCAGCGACCACTTCGCCATGAAGCGCGACGCACAATTGTGCACCGGGATGCAGTCCCTCTTGAATCTGCTGCTCAAGAAGGTTTTTTACCGGCTCGAAGGCCGGCGGAATTATTGGTTCGGTCTCTGTGTCGTGCGTGCTCACGTCTTCATGGTATTGACGGAGCGTCCCTGTAGTCCACCTGAATTACTCGATCCATCGATACGTAGCATGGCTTTCACACCGCACGGCTTGCGAGTATTCTCGTGAAGCCAACAATCGGGCCGCCAGAGAAACAGCAAATAGACCGGAGCAAATACGGGTGAATAAGAACACACTGAAGCAGAAGCTAAACGATGGCAAAACAACCATCGGTCCGTTCGTTGGACTTCCCTCTCCCGGTATGACCGAAACTATGGGCTGGATGGGTTTCGATTTCGTAGTTATCGACTGCGAGCACGGACCTATGGATTTCGAAACCGCTGAACATATGATTCGTGCTGCTGAACTTTCCGGTACCACGGCAATTCTTCGTATCGGACTCAACGAGCAGCAGCATATTCAGCGTTATATGGACGCCGGCGCAGCAGGCGTAATGATTCCGCTCATCAATAATGGTACCGATGGCAAAAAGGTCGTCGATGCTGTGAAGTACCCTCCGATGGGCAAGCGAGGCGCGTTCGCAGGTCGAAACGCCCGATTTGGTCTGCAAGACATGGCCGAATACATCAAGGAATCGAACGAAGAAACCTTTGTTTCACTTCAGATTGAAACCCTTGAAGGGATCGAAAACGCCGACGAGATCATTGCTACCGAAAATGCCGACGCCATCTTTCTCGGCCCCGGCGACCTCTCAGTGAATTTTGAAATTCCTGGCCAAATGATGAGCGACAAAGTTGTCGACACGATCCAGGATTTGCATGTACGAATCACCGCTGCTGGTAAGCACACTGGAACACTGGGTGTGACCGTCGATCAGACCGTTTTCTGGCATGAGCGTGGCATCAAGTGGATCGTCAGTTCTGCACCGAAATTCATGCAGGCCGGAGCCGCCAACTACCTCGCAGGTGTCAAAGATCCGTTGGGGCTGTAGGATCAATGTCAAATCCACGCTTCACCCCGCACCAGGCAGTAGGCAATCGCCTGAAGGCGCGTGGTGAGTCATTCGACGACATGCGGGTTGGCAAGAAGGTATTGCTCACCTGGACCGAGAAATGGGCTGAGGAACTTTCCGATGCATTGGGAGCCATTCCGGCCCCTCGAACAATGTTTATCGACACGTTCTGGCTTCGCACGGTCGATACCGCTGAGGATGGCATCACAGTAGCGTTCGCACCGATTGGCGCACCTGGAACGATCATGCTCATGGAGGACCTGATCGCCTGTGGTGCTGAATCGTTCGTAGGCGTTGGTGCATCAGGCGGGCTCGATCCCGATCATCCAGTTGGCGACGTGCTCATCCCGAACACGGTGAAGATAATCGACGAAGGCACGTCGCAGCACTACCCGCCCAACAACGACCCAACCGCAAATCAATCGCTGGTCGCCGTCCTTTCTGGGCTTATCGAAAAACACGGTGGCCGCACGACGAACGGCGATTGGTGGACGACCGACGGCTTCTATCGTGAAATGACCGATGATATCGCACGACACGCCGACGCCGGTATTCTCGGTGTCGATATGGAATCATCGGCGATGTATCGTGTCGCCGAACATCGTGGCGTTTCGGCTTGCAACATGCTCGTAGTTAGCGATGAACTATGGACCGAATGGAACTACGGCATCGACTTCTCCGAGTTCAAAACCGGAGTCGGTACGATGCAAGCCGCAGCGTTGGAATGGGCGCGTACTCCAATCCCCTCTCCCTTACAGGAAGAGGGCCAAGAGTCTGAAATCGGGGTCGTAATTCATACTGAAACTGAACTGCGAAACATCTTGGAATAATCCATCGAAAATTCGGACATTGGTCACTAACTGGTCACTAGCACTTTGGTATTGATCAAATGTCGAGCGGCTGCGCTACCTCGCCCGCTTATCCAACAGCTTCAGCTGCTCCCTGATGGAACGTGCGTGTTCTCTCAGCATGCTTGCGTACTGCTTGGGGTCTGCCATGTGCTGCGCCCACGACTCCAGTGAGAAGCGCGGGACGGAAACTTTCTTACCGGCACTATTACGCCCAAACTAAACATTCTCCGTATCCAGCGTCGTATTCTCGCCACGAAGCGTCTGGTTCCTGATATCGAACATACCCGGATACGTTACCGGCAAATGCCCCGAATCGATCATCTCAGCTAGCGGATGAACCAACGTCTTCATCGGTAACCCGACCTGCGTATGCGTCCGTGCCGACTCGTAAATCCCGTGCACCATCTCAAGCGCCTTGTAACCGGTAACACCCGTCGACCGATACTCCTCCGTCGACTCGCCTGAAACCCAACCAGCTAGCGCCTGCGCCTGTGAAATACAACCCTCGACAACCTCGAAATCATCCGCACCGTAAGGCACATGAACCCCATCGGGCCTGTGCTCATCCCAACCGGAGGACCTGCCGTTCATGATCCGTAGATCCTCCAGTGTGAGATCAATCATCCCCTCACTGCCGTAGATATACGCACCCCAACCGTGGCGCGGCGTTAGTCCCGACAGAATCATTGCCTCGGCACCGTTCTCAAACCCGAACACCGCCAACGCCTTATCCTCGATCGGAACCGCCCGCGCCCACCGGTCCGTTTCTCGCTCCACATTGCCCATCGCCCAAACGCACTCAATATCGCCCAGCAGATAGCGGAACAGATCGGTCTGGTGCGACGAATAGTTCGGCAATCCATCCTTCGCGTATACCTGAATCAGGCGTACCTCACCAATCGCCCCATCGGCAATCACATCCTTCGCCATCGTGTACGCCGGCAACCATCTACGCTGATGCCCAATCGCCAGTTTCACGCCCTCACGCTCGCAGACCATCAACATATCGGCCGCCGCACTCAACGTGTCGGCCATGGGCTTCTCGCAAAGAACCGCCTTCACACCACCAACAGCAGCAGCGATCGTCATCGGCGCGTGCTCAATGTCCCACACACCCACCGAAACAACATCCAACTCGACATTCGACAGCATCTCCCGCGCATCTACAAAATGCTCGGCTCGATAGTCACTGTACTTGGCGAACTGATTATCGAAATCGCTCATCGCCTGCTCGCGCAAATCAGCAAGAGCAACAACCTCGTACTTGGCCGAACGCAGATATCCAAAAGTGTGATTGGCCGTCATCGCTCCACTACCAATGATCCCAACCCGCAACTTATCTGCCAAGCGACCTACTCCTGAGTTCTTGAACCGACATTCCAAAGATCGACCGCATACTACTCGAAACAAATCTCACCGCGAGTAATCGAGCATTCACCTGTCAATTGAATCTAACTGGTTCGTGCGTGGAAGCTGAAGCTAGTGTCACAGTCGGTCGCCAATAGTCCTTCTACCTCCTTGTTACACAGGGATGTGGGGGTGACGGTGCTGAGACCATGTATTCTGCGCACAGACTCCCACGTTGTAAGTCTTCGCTAGGTTCCCATGGCAGACCATCCACTTTCGTACTGGCTCTCCGACACTAACGCTACCGGCAGACTATGGCGTTCCATTCTTCTATTCGGCAAGAACACGGCGACCTACAAATTTGCCCTCGGCGGCTTAATCGCACCGAGGCCGATTCGCGTTTGACAGCAGATTTGACAGCAACCGAGTGGTCGTAGAAGAAAACTTGCTCAACGTAACGCCTGGCACGGAACCCCATCGTGGTCGCTATCCAGTCGATGTGGGTCTGAGTTCGGACCACCTGCGGCGATGAAGAAGTCATTCGCCTGCTTCCACGTCGCAAAATCACCACAGTCACGATCTGGTCCGGTCGGGTCGTAGTCAGAACTGCTCGTCGAGCTGTAAGTTGCCCACAGACAGCCTGCGTTATTGGTCTTGGCACTTTGTTCCAATCCGACCAATACATCCTTGTGCTGACCGTCCCGAGTCCATGCTTTAGCGAA
>Ga0066852_10000633_pt1 | contig 14516 bp, 10 predicted proteins | sample ETNtaG_27_FD_67283 | JGI IMG/M metagenome (GOLD analysis project Ga0066852, IMG submission 67283) | Marine microbial and viral communities from oxygen minimum zone, Eastern Pacific Ocean - ETNP201406SV63 | ecosystem: Environmental > Aquatic > Marine > Oceanic | place: Pacific Ocean: Eastern...
CACTCGACCCGACTCCACTAAATCCAATGCGGTCGAAAACTCAGAAGCGCCGTTCCAGCTCGAAAAACTGTTCGACCACTGAAGCGTTACCTCCCGCTCCATCGCCATCGCCGGATCAATCGTTTGCGACTTCGTAAACAATCCCAAAATAGAAACTACCCCGCCACGGCGCGTCATTTCAACCGCCTGCTGAACCAACTGCAACTGCCCACCGACCGTCTCGAACGTCATCGAAACGCCCTCGCCTCCAGTCGCCAGCAACACTGCCTTCACCGGGTCATCGACCGCCGTGACAACACCAACATCAGTCGAGCCCGAAGCCACCGCCACATCCACCGATTGCTGGCGAGTACCAATCAAAATCACCTCGCCAGCTCCGTTCGCTTTCAACACCTGACCCAACGTCAAGGCGATCGCGCCCGCACCAATAATCGCAACGCTCTGACCCGAAACGTCAGGAACCCGATTCATGGCGTGAACAGCACACGCATAGCAGTCGACAAGAGCTGCTGCATCGAACGAAACACCATCTGGCAACACCGTCACGTTCTCAGCAATGCACACGTCGTACTGCGAAAATCCGTGGCTCGAATGGCGAACGCCTTGCCTGACACCTCTATCTGAACACAGGTGATACTGACCATCACGACACAGCCGACAATCACCGCAACCCAGAAGATGTTCAGCCTCAATCCCAATCCGCTGACCAATCTCCAGACCCTTCACGCCCTCGCCAAGACCGGCAATCTCGCCCGAAAGCTCATGGCCCTGCTGCCAGGGAACATCCTCACGAATCCGATGCCCCCGGTAGTTGTGTAGATCGCTCCCACAGACCCCGGCCGACATGACCTTAAACAGCACCTCATCCGGGCCTATAACAGGAATCTCTTCCTCCACCACCCGGATGTCCTTCCCACCATAAAAATAAGCCGTCTTCATCATCGCCAAAATAAACAACTCCCATCCAGGGACTATGATCGATCCATCATCCTGATCCCCGTAGAAGGATCGCGCCAATGCTATAAAACCACCAAAAGCCTCAATCCCACAACCCAGCCACCACTACCCAATCTCTCGGAAACTCAGGCTATGCCTGTCAGGCAGCGTCCCAGAACAAATATTCGTACCTCGTAGTCAACGCGAACACATCATGCATCCGCTCTCGAATCTCCGAAGAAGCCGCTGCACCCCATTCATCCACAAACTCCCGCAACCACCCCGTCATCTCCCGATACTCCGGATCGTTAGACCCGACAACCCATCGAGAATGAAAAGACTCGCATCCGGCCGACTCCAATGCTCCAACAACGCGCCACCTCGTCATAATCCCACTGACACGGCAACAACGCCGCCGCTGTCTCCGATTTCAACGTCTCATCCAGCAACGACGCAAAGTGGCTCACCGACGCCAGATCCGGACTTTTCGCCGAAGCAAGCGCTAACACCCGGTAGTAATCGATCAAACACAGGTAATCCTGCCGCATATAGAACGAAAAACGCTCCAACGAAAGCGAACCATCGCCCACCGCCTCGACGAACGGATGCTCCTATTGAGCACGCCGCTTTCAATTGATCCGTAAGCCTTTCTGGAAATCTCTCTTGCGCCAACTAACCACCAGCCCGTTCGACAACGATCTCGGCACCATCGGGAACTCCATCCAACACAGCCGGATCGCCATCGATCACACCCATCACGTTCACGGCTGAAGCAGGACGAATCTCCCCCGGCGCGCTCATCGGAGTCGGACCCCAGAACAAACACAACGCCTTCCCCGGAGGCCAGTACGCAACTGCGCCCATCTCAACGGTTTCCTGCGCATCGACATCTTCGTCGGCGCTCACCGGAATCGAAAAATAAATCTCATCGCCCCACGTCTGCGCACGACCCGTAACCGGCAACGCATCCCACAACGCACCCGCCGTCACCGAATCGTTCAACTCCGCAGTCACCTTCACCCCACTCGCCGAAATCTGCACAATCCGATCACTCATGCACAACCACTCCTTTTTCAAAGAACCAGTTCGATCTATCCTGTCATTGTGAGGAGAATCGACACGGCAAGCAGCGACCAACAAATCACCACAATCGACGTTGTCAAACGTTCCCAATCGCTATCAATATCATCCTGAATTCATTTTCAGGATCCTCCTCAACCCCTCGCCTCAGCCACCATCCCCCAACCTCTCAGAAAAGCTCGCGATCCCGGAGCTAACGCTGCGCTTTCCACTCTGCGTGAATCTTCTCCGTCTCTTCGTTAAATGGATAAAAGAACTTTGGTGAAATCCCTTCCTTCTGCGTATGCCACAAAATTGCAGCCTCAACCTCATCGTGATGCACGCACTCTTCGTAAATCTCCTCAGCCAACTGCGACGGCAACACAACCACGCCATCCTCATCGCCAAGAATCACATCACCTGGCCACACCAGCACACCACCACACTGAACAGGCTCATTCACCTCGTATGGCAAAACGTTCGGCTCCCCGATCGTCGGAGTGCTACCACCGCCGTAAACCGGATACCCGTACTGCGCCACCTTGTGACCATCACGAACACCACCATCCGTCACCAACCCGGCAGCCTTCTGCGAAAGAATCCTAGAAAACACAACATCCCCACCCGTCGACGTCATACCCTCGCCCATGCAATCCGCAACCAAACAATCCCCCGGAGTCAAAGCCTCAAGCGCATCCCAACGAGGTGTCTCGTTGAATCCCTCACCATGACCACCACGAGTCACGTGCTCCTGCAAATCCGGTCGCGAAGGCAAATACCGAAGCGTCACGGCGCGCCCAACCAAACGCCTACCCGGCGCAAGGCTGTGAACACCCTTCATGAAAACCTTAAAATAGCCCCGCTTCGACAACTCACTAAGAACGGTCGCATTCGAAACAGTCTCATACTTCTTCAAAAGATCGGCAGAAACCCTGACAGCAACATCAACCAACGCAAACTCCTAATCGTCGACATAGATAGCGAACCGAACGGCTGGTCGGTGGAATTTCTCTAGACTAGCCATTACGAAATGCCGTCCTGAGGCACTCGCCGAAACTGATCCCGAGTGCAATTGCGCGCCCTGTTCAAAAGGACGGCACGCAGGCCACCAACGCACACGCTGGCGCAGTATAACCGCCTAGCTGGACGCCATCTGCCGTTGCAAGGAAGAATGAAAGCCTGCCCTGAGCAAAGTCGAATGAGCGGTAATCGATGCCCAGCCAAACGCAATTTCCGATTCAATCTACATCCACCAACCCTGCCGCAACAAACAACCCGAACTCCCAATCTACCGATAACATCAGAGTCACCACCCAACAATAACGACCACGCCCCATCATCCTGAGCCCCGCCTGCACTGAGAAAGTCGAATGTGTCGAAGGGCCACGAAGTGCCGTAATTCCAACACCCACTCATGAATATCTACTGGAACACACTCAATCCCCGAGTCCGCGCCTTCGCCGTATTCCTCGGCGCCTTTGTACTCACCCAGATCGGATTCGTAACAACCGGCCCGCTCGACACGCTCAATCTCCTCTTCGGCGTCTACATCGCCGCCTTCGTCGTCTATTTCCTTGCTCGATGGGGATTCTTCGCATTGCGAATTCCAATAATCCTGCCCAATCAGGACACCACCGTCTACGAAAAATTCCGAAAGAACCCTGGCCGACGGCGAAACCCACCCGGAGAACCAGCCGAATTCATCGACCCCGATGAAGCCGACGACGAACTACTCCCCGACGATCGCGTAGTCGGCGTCCACTTCAACGGAGAAGCCGCCGCATACCCGCTCGCAGCCCTCGGCGTTCGTGAACTATCGAACGAGGAATACGGCGATACACCAATCGTCGTCACCTGGTCGCCCGTCACTTATTCAGCACGAGCGTTCCGGGCAACAGCCAACAACCGTGTGCTCAATCTCCAACGCCACACCCACACCGTCCTCAACTCACCCGCAATGCCCGACCAAAACGGCGGAGCCATCGTCCAATTCGTCGGTCAGGGCATAACAGGCGATCTCGCCGGCTGGACCCTCGAGCAAATTCCGGTAATCACAACCACTTGGGACGCTTGGAGCGATGCACATCCCGAAACCGAAGTTATGTCGATCGAAGGAGGACCCGAAACCGACATTTTCGAACGCTACTACGCCAACGATCGCAACGGCATCCACAGCCTTAACCCCTCCGACAAACGACTCCACGGCAAAGACGTCGTGCTCGGTCTAGACATCGACAACGAAGTTAAGGCCTATTCATACACTGCCCTCATCGAGCAGCCCTTGCTCGAAGAAGAACTCGGCAGAGAACCCATCATCGTCCTTCACGAACGATCATCCTCAACCGCCGTCGCGTACTCCCGTACCGTCAACGGGCGCACCCTCAACTTCAAAGGTAAAAGCAAAAACCCACACCGCCGCGCCGCAGAAACAACCGCATCAGGCGAAGGCGAGCGACCCGACTACGAACCCTGGATTATCGAAGACACACAGACCAACTCCACCTGGCGAGTCGTAAGCGGCGAATGTATCGAAGGCGAACTCAAAGGTGAAAAACTCGAAATGCTCAACGGCATGACCGGATTCTGGTACGCCTGGTCTCGCTTCTACCCCAACACTCAACTCTTCGGCGCCCTCGAAGAATTCCCCGAATAGCCAAGCACGCACTTCAATCACACCAGAAAATACCATCATCCTGAGCTTCGTCGAAGGGTCGCGGAGTGCCGAAAACCTCGCAGTACATCCCACACCATTGCAAAACCCAACTACCATTTAAAGCCTAGCCCACCGCTCCCAAACCGTGCCCACTCCACCCCAAGAAAACGCCACTAGTGGCATCACCGGAATCGTTCTCGGAGGAGGGCGCTCCCGCCGACTCGTCGGCTCGCAATCCAAACTACTCCTCCATATCGGCGGCAAACTCGTCCTCGCCCGCGTCGCCGACACCCTCCGCATGGTCTGCTCCGAACTGGTGCTGGTCGTCCGATCCGATCAGGAAGACGACATCCCCGATCTCGGAATCGCCCTCAACATGCACGTGGTATCGGATACGGAACCCTACAAAGGCCCCCTCGCCGGAATCCACGCCGGCCTATCTGCATCAACAACCCCGCTCAGCTTCGTAGTAGCTGGCGATCACCCATTCGTCTCCCGCAACCTCGTCTCAGCAATGGCAGCCGCAGCAACCGCCGACGGCATCGAAAACCCAACGGCCGTCATCCCACGCACCGAAGGCGTACTCCACCCGCTCCACGCCATCTATCCACGTGAACACTGGGTTCCCTACTTCGCCGACGCAATGTCGGAAGGCGAAACATCACCACGTCGAGTCATCGAAAAAGCCACCATCTCCGACTACCCACCCGTGACCGTCTTCGCCGACGAATATCTAGAAAAAGCCGACCCTCGACGCATCAGCCTCGTCGATATCGACACCCCCGAAAACCTCAACGCCGCTCGCAAGATCGCCGAAGCTCGAAAATTCACACCCCGTCACCACTCTCTCGGCTAGATCAGAAACCAGGTATTGGCGCCCGGTCTCACGTACATCTCAGTCGGGAGTCACAACACCCAATCCCAACATCCTGAGCCCCGCCTGCACCGAGCCCGTCGAACGTGTCGAAGGGCTACGCGATCGATACCGCCTCAACGCATACACCACGCCCGCAACTCTCCTGTCCTCCCTACTTCGGGAGGGAGTTAGAGGGCCACGTCGTAGACCTGAGCCGAGTGACCATGTCACGAGCGCGATTCATGCAAATGCGACGCGCGACCAAGTCGTCCAATGACGCCCGGAGCTAACGCCAACCGCGCTACCCGTCAGCAACACCCGACTTGGCGAATTCCTCTTCCTGATCCATCTGCTGCTGGATCTCCTCGTTTGTCTTCTTCACCCAGCGCTCCAACTCATCGAGTTCGGGTGGGGAGATCAGAATCTTCTCTATGCCGTCGGGGATCGCGAAGTTCGGATCACCACCAAAAATCAGAGCCGACTCCGACTCCAGAATGCCTTCTTCCAGGCGCATCTGTAGATGGACCAATCGTTTCTCGGTGAAGTCGTCGTACTTGCCCTGTATCTCCGCAGCTACTTCCTCATTGATCAGACCGATATGCAGGCACCGGCCCCAGTCAACGACCTTGCTGAAGAGGTCAGCGTCCTCGAATTCCTCGAAAATCGCCCCTGCCGAAACCCGCGATAGTAAGACTTTGTGGGCACCAACGTTGGATTGCTGGACCATTTGCAAGGCATCTTCACCCTTGCCGATGATGCCCTCTGCAAAGATACGGACGACCGCCCCCGCTTTTTCCTCGAGTTGTGACACTTGCGTATCGACTGCATCCCAGTAAGCGTCGTAGCGTTCATCGAATCCCTCAGGTGCGCCTTCCGATGGCTGGACCATCGTCACGATGTAAACCTTGCGGGCCGTCAATATGTCGCCAGTCGCAGATTCACCTGCGATTCTTGTTTCTTCAGCAGCCATATGATCCTCTGTATTGAATACGTTCAGCTCGGATATTTGAATTTACGCAGCGAACAGCGAATTGACACAACTCATTGCGATCTTTTGAGGTGTGATTCACGCTCGGCCTGACCACACACACGCACCGTCTACGCCCCATACTCCGAAGAACCTCTGCGGAGATAGAACCACCAGAGAATAACTAGCGATACGACGTAGAAAACAATAAATCCATAGAGTCCCTGATCCGGTGCACCGGTACTTTCAATCGCTCCCTTGAAGACGATTGGAATGATGAAAGCACCAAATGCAGCAATGGCCGAAGTCCAACCAAGAACCGGACCTCGAGTTCGGAAATCAAATTCCTTTATCACACCGATCATCCTGAACGTCGATCCGTTCAAGAGGCCAGTAAATACAAACATCATCAGGAAGATCCCAAGGAAAGCCGGGAACGAATCCATATTTGTTGGCTGTGTAAACCAGGTAACAGCCAGCGAAGAAATAATAAGTCCGATACCCGACATCAGGGTCACGCGGGCACCCGTGTACTTATCAGCCAGCCACCCACCGACCGGTCGAATGATTGAACCAACTAGGGGGCCGAGGAAGGCGAACCTCAGCGCCAGACCGTCAGGCGCATCATCTAGACCGCCATACACGAGCTTGATAGTGAGTGGGAACGCCGCCGCGTAACCGATGAACGAACCGAAAGCCATCGTGTACAACCAGGTCATCACCCAGGTGTGCTTGAGTCTAAATATCGCCATCTGCTCATTCAACGGTAAAGAGAACGTTCTCAAGCTGTTCATGAAGAATAGGGCAGCGAGGAACACGATCGCAGTCGGGATGATCCAGATAAGTAAACCACTCTGCAGCCAAACGTCCCTGACGATCCCACCAGTAGTCGTGATCCACTCGCCGTCGACAAACTTACCTTCACGGTAAACCATGGAACTACCAGCGATACCGACACCAACGATCATCGGGGTTACCAGTTGCACTGTGCTGACACCGAGGTTGCCCAACCCAGCATTCAGACCGAGAGCGAGCCCCTGTCGGCTGGTCGGGAAGAACGAACTGATATTCGACATAGAAGAAGCGAAGTTCCCGCCCCCGAAACCGGCGAGTGCACCGATGATCATGAACGTGCTCCACGGCGTGGAAACATCCTGGATGACGATATACAGCCACACCAGCGGAACTAGCAACGAACCTACGGCGAGCACGTGGGTAAGCCGCCCACCGATCAAACTGGGCAGGAAAGAGTGGGCGATCCGGAGGGTTGGCCCCGTCAATCCCGGAATCGCTGTGAGCCAGAACAACTCTCCAACCGTGAAGTCGAAGCCTGCCGCGTTCATATTTACTACGATCGCACTCCAGAGAAGCCAGACAAGGAACGCTAGATGAAGGGCAGGAATCGAAATTACAAGGTTCTTGATCGCAATTTTTTTTCCCGTAGCTTCCCAAAAAGATGCATCTTCGGGTTCCCACTTGTCAATCCAGCCAGGTTTCAGCCAGCCACGGTCGTTGGTTCCGTTCTTCTCACCCTGAGTCGAGCCGTCGTTCATTGCCGAATCTCCTTGTCGGTCCTGCGTCTACCCGGCAAAACCGGACTGGCTGCCAGCCATTGTCAATCTTTGCCTTCGCCCACGCTTAAATTGCCACGATCGAACTCTCTGTACAGTTCGGGATCACGTTGTTGGGTCATACGCTGGATCACCCACTGCATCCAGACAAGCGACACCACGGTGATTACGGCAAGCAGCATCCAGGTCGTAGTCCAAATACCCGTGCCCTTGAGCATGTAGCCGAAAACAATTGGAAGAACGAATCCCCCGAGCCCACCGAGAACACCGACGATACCACCAACGACAGCGACATCGTCCGGGAAGTAGTCGGGAATGTGCTTGTAAACGGCAGCTTTGCCGATACCCAGCGTGATTCCTACGACAAATACCAACCCGGTAAACACCCACACATTTGCCTGGAAAAATATTCGGCTGACACCGCTCGCCAGCAACTGACTGCGCCTGACTTCTTCACCCGCTTCGACAGCAGGTTCATGCCAGAATTCCCGGATCGGAAATAGAAGCAGATCACCGTCAACATCGAGATCATCCAGACCTTCCCGCTCTTTCAGGCTGTATGTCTTGTCGTCCACGACGATCTTTGTGTCCGAAACGCTGACTACTGTTCCGGAACGACCGGCCATGATGCCTTCCCCCGGTGATTGCACCTCCATGCGTGGCACTGTCAGAAACACCAGCGAGATGAGCGTGACGATCAATATCCCATACATCACCGTGCGTGGACCCATTCTGTCGGACAACACACCACCGAGAGCCCGGATAACACCAGACGGGAAGCTGAATATCGACGCCATCATTCCGGCGCTTACGATACTCATCGTGTAAACGTTGACGTAATAAGGAATCAACCACTGGGCAAGGGCGACAAATCCACCGAAAACTAGGAAATAGTAGAGCCCAAAGCGCCATACTCGGATGTACTTGAGGGGTTGCAACCGCTGTTTGAGCGTGTAGCCCGAGTGCGATTCGATCTTCCTCGGGCGAGTGAACAGGAAAAAGAGCACTCCAGTAATTGCCAGGACGGCGGCATAGATCTGTGGCAGTGTTCGCCAGCCTTCGATGTTGGCACCATCGTCAGTGAGCATCCTGAGCAACACTGGCGCAAACATGCTAGTGATAGCCGCCCCGGCATTTCCTGCACCGAAAATGCCGAGCGCAGTACCCTGGTTCTTTCGTTCAAACCAAACGGAGGTAAAGGCAATCCCGACAGCGAACGAACCGCCAGCCATTCCGAATCCCAACCCGGCCAACATGAATCCCATGAACGAGTCGACATACCCGACCAGGAACATCGGGACAGCTGATGCGATCAGTAGAACGCTGAGGACGATGCGCCCACCGTACTTGTCAGTGAGCACACCCAGCGGCAACCGCGAGATCGAGCCGGTCAGAACAGGTATACCGATCAACCAACCCATCTGGGCTTTATCCCAGTCGTACACGCCTTTGTCGACAAGGTAGGTAATCAGCACGCCGTACGTCATCCAGGCGGCAAACGCCATGGTGAACGCGAACGTGCTCATCCCAAGGGCGGTGAATGAGCTACGTCGATCGAATGTGCCGGAGGTCAATTTCTGGCTCTGTCTTTGCGGCTAGCCACCACCGGAACGTCGATTCCAGATGACCACCTGGTACGGTCGCCATAGGTAAGTAATCGGAACCGTCACGATGTGAACCAATCGCGTGAACGGAAATATCGCAGCTATTACGAACCCACTGAGCATATGCAGCTTCACTACCCACGGTAGGGACGTCACGTACGTCGTCTCCGGGCTGAAAGTTGCGAGCGATGTCAGCCACGGAACAGCGGTAAACATGTACCAGTCCGAGCCCCATCGGTAGAAAAGGGCCACCCAGAATCCCAGCGCCACTTGAGTCAGCAGGACAATGAGCAAAACCCAGTCCATCGTGGAGGTAACAGCCATGATTCGTGCGCTCCGCAGACGACGCAGCAAAAGCAATGTCAGGCCAAGCAAAGCAGCGAGGGCTAACGAAAGCCCGATCATCTCCAACACCAACAGTCGGGTCGGATCGGCGATCAAGTCAGACCAACCGCTTGGCCACAACAGAGCCACCACGTGTGCAAGCAGGATTATCAGAATCCCGTAATGCCACGGGACGGAACCCCAGAATAACGCCTTACCTTCAAGGAATTGGGAAGAAAAGCTTGAGTAGGAGAAGCGGTCGGTGTAATAGCGGTACAGGCTCACCACCACCAAAAGCACGACGGCTACATATGGAAACGCTATAAATAGCACGTCATCAACGAACATCCACGTTACCTCCAGCATTGTTGAGGACAGGGAATAATTCTGCCGGGGGCAGCTCCACGTCCAGCACGATTTGTAGGGCTAGGAGCACGTCGGAATAGGGATTGTATTCCTTATGTGCCTGTTCCGGCTCATTGATTGTCGGTTCTTTTTCTCTTGTCATTTTGGCAAGCGACGGGGCGAATCCGAACTGAACAATGTCGACGACGAGTTCCTCGTCACTGCACACAGAAACGAACTTCAGCATCAACGAAAGTCGATCCGCCAGTTCATTGTCGGGTGCAGTGAAGGAATGCGTGCGGTAGTGCTCTTTCAGCTCCACCAGGAAAACACTTCGCCGGTAAGTTTCTCCAAAGATCTGATAGCCAATGTACGGGTGACAGGTGGCGTTCAGATCGAAGATCGTCGTATAGACCTCCTCGACGCGTTCGGAGGTCATATCCTGGATCGCGAGACGAAAGTTGGCCAGTAACGCGCTAGCCTCCGGGTGGAACACAGAGACAGCTTTCTCTGCTGCCTCCACCTGCTCAAGCAAGCCTTTGTCCGGATAGCTGAGGATATCGCCTAAATGTCCCAGCAATACCTGTTTTTTAGCGAACGCCACGGTCATTAGAATCTCCGATCTGGCGCCTTCGTCCGACCGAAGCCTCCGGCCGACCTCTGCGTGTAGGGATCCCTCGTCTGCTCTTCCACTGCCACTTCGCGCTCCATTGGCGGAACAACGAACCGTTCCTCGTAAGTCGGCAAAGAAGTCAGACGGAAAATCGCCTCGGCCTCATCTTCTGTCATTCCAGCTATGCTCAACGCCTTGTCCACCTCGGACCGAGGTACGTCGCCTGCTCTTTGGAATCGTTTTAGGACCCTGACAGCAATTAGCTTCTTATAGACCGCCTCAACGATGTCCACGTTCCCAGCCGAGAACAAACTGGCAAGATACTTGACGGGAACTCGAGCACGCTCAAGCGAACTAATCAACGGGCCGAGTCCCTCGGGGAAGTCTGAAGCCGCGTCGTACTTACCGTCTTCATTGATCTTCGCCAGTACCGGCAACATCGGTGGCACGTAGTACAGCATCGGTACGGTGCGGAATTCGGAGTGGAGCGGCAGAGCCAAGTTCCACGTCTTCACAAACTTGTATACAGGTGAATTCTGCGCCGATTCAATCATCGTGTCGGAAATTCCGTTCGCCCTAGCACCGGCGATTACCTCGGGATCATTGGGATCGAGAATCAGTGAACGCTGGGCATTGACGAGATCAGGTTCAGCCGCAGAAGCAACTTCCTGAATCCGATCAGCATCGTAGAACAACAGACCGATATATCGAATCCGCCCTACGCAGGAATGAAAACATGCCGGTGGCTGCCCACTCTCCAACCGTGGGTAACACAGAATGCATTTCTCGGATTTACCCGTTTGCCAGTTAAAGTAGGTTTTCTTGTACGGGCAGCCGGAGATGCACATACGCCACGCCCGGCACTTGTCCTGACTGATCAGGACCACCCCGTCCTCGCCTCGCTTGTAAATAGCACCAGCCGGACACGCTCCTACACAGGCCGGATTCAGGCAGTGGTTGCAGATTCGGGGCAGATAGAAAAAGACCATCCGGTCGATCTCGTTAAGCTGTTGCTTTTCGTCATCGGTAATGTTTTCTAGATTGACGTCGTTCTGCGCGTATACCTGCGAACCACCAAGGTCGTCGTCCCAGTTAGGACCAGCCTCGATCTCCATCGGCTTACCTGTGACCATCGAGATAGCGCGCGCTGTCGGTTGATCGTCGCCCTCTTCAGCACTGAATAAGTTTTCGTAGTCGTACGTCCAAGGCTCGTAATAGTCATCCATCGTCGGCAGATTCGGGTTAGCGAATATATTCCCGAGAGCACCCCATTTTTTCTGCAATTTCAGCTTCAGTTTTACCTTTTTAGGGTCCGACGTATCCACCTTCCAGCCACCCTGGTACTTTTTCTGGTCTTCCCATTGCGTGGGGTAACCCGTGCCAGGTTTCGTCTCAACGTTGTTCCACCACATATAGTCCGCACCTTTACGGTCGGTCCAAATGTTCTTGCAGGCAATGCTGCAGGTGTGGCAACCAATGCATTTGTCCAGATGAAACACCATGGAGACTTGAGATCGAACGTCCATTAGTTACTCCTCTGCCAGCAATGCTGGTCAAATCTTGCGAGTTCGCGATACGAATTGGTACGCAGTACCGGTTTGAACCTGATTACCATTCCAGTTTGTCCAACTTGCGCACAACCACGTACGTATCGCGTGTAAAGATTCCAATAGGTCCCCAGTAATTGAAGCCGTAGGTGAACTGGGCATAGCCACCTGCCAGCAGCACCGGGTTGATGCGAGTACGCGTCAGGCTATTGTGTCCACCTGCACGTCGTCCGCCCCGCTGCTGAGATTTCGGGATGTAAATGGTCCGCTCAACCGCATGATAGTAAAGGGCCATTCCAGGCTGCACTCGAGCGCTAACATTTGCTCGCGTCACCACGACACCGTTGTCGTTCATGACCTCAACCCAATCGTTATCCTCGAGGCCGATCTTGTCAGCGTCTTCAACGCTAATCCAAACCGGATCCATGCCACGCGACAATGTGAGCATACGCAAATTGTCTTTATACGTAGAGTGGATGTTCCACTTACCATGTGGCGTGATGTAATTCAATACGAGACTCTCGCCATCGACAGGTGTTTTGACGATGTCTCCGGTCTTCGAATGATCGAGCCTTGGCTTGTACGTCGGCATCTGCTCACCCCAGTCGATATACCAGGGGTGGTCGACGTACATGTGCTGCCGACCCGTGAGAGTTCGCCACGGAACCAGGCGATTAATGTTGATCGCCCACGCCGTGTACGGGTTGCCATCATTCACCAATCCGGTCCAACAAGGACTTATCAATGTCCTGCGAACTTGCTGTTTGATGTCGAAGAACGACATACGTGTCGCCCGGACACCGTCGGCAAGGTCGGCCAATTCAAGACCGGTCCGTTCTTCCTCGTGCTTGAACGCCTGATAGGCAACTTCACCGTTTGTTTCTGGTGCTGAATGCAGAATCACGTTCGCAGCATCGAGTGCGTCTTCGAGAGATGGATACTTATTGCCACCCCACGATGTCGTGCGGGTATGCCTGGAATCAGGTGGCCCACCAGAGGGAGCCTTCATGAGCTCGGCATATGACTGCTCAGCGGGAACGTAAACACCGTTTCCGTTGTAACCGTCACCAGGCACGTTTGGCCCGAGCGTGATGAATTTATTGTAAAGATTCGCGTAATCCCGTTCCGCCACCTGGAAGTGAGGCATCGTCTTGCCTGGAACGGCCTCGGCCTCACCTTCCCGCCAGTCGGCAACATCGGTCTGGCCGAGTTCGTCCGGCGTGTCATGGGCGAGCGGTGTCGCAACAATGTCCTGCACCGGTTCCGGGAACACCTCTGGGGCGATCTCGCTAACTTTCTCAGCAAGTGCCTTGAAAATATCCCAGTCAGTCCTCGACTCCCACACAGGCGGAATCGCAGCGCTGAGAGGATGGACAAAGGAGTGTAGGTCAGTCGTGTTGAGGTCGTTCTTCTCGTACCAGAACGCCGTCGGAAGGACGACATCCGAATAGAGGGCAGTCGAATCCATGCGGAAGTTGATATCAACGACCAGATCCATTTTGCCTCGTGGGGCGTCTTCCCTAAACTTGATCTCCTTCACGCTGTCTTTGGCATGCTCCTCGGCGATCGCGTTGTCGTGAGTACCAAGGTAGTGCCTCAAGAAGAATTCGTGACCCTTTGCACTGGATTGGATAGCGTTACCGCGCCAGATAATCCAGGTTCTGGGCCAGTTTTCGGGTGCGTCAGGATCGTCAACAGCAAACTCAAGATCACCCGAATTGAGCTGATCTGCGGTCCACTGTGCAGCGTCACCACCGGCAGCGCTCGCCTGTTCCGCCAGTTCAATCGAGTTGCGGTTGAATTGCGGGTAGGAAGGCATCCAACCCATGCGGACCGACTTGGCCGTCAGGTCTGCGGCGTGTCCCTTTGCCCACTTCGTTTCCTGTGGCACCGATGCGTACTCGGTAAAGTCGCCCTCGTACCGCCACTGGTCGCTGTTAATGTAGTGCCACGTTGGCGACTGTTGTCGGCGGGGTGGCTTTGTCCAGTCAGTTGCAAACGCGAGGGTCGACCACGGAGCGACGAGGGTCAGTTTTTCCTG
>Ga0066852_10000649_pt1 | contig 14367 bp, 24 predicted proteins | sample ETNtaG_27_FD_67283 | JGI IMG/M metagenome (GOLD analysis project Ga0066852, IMG submission 67283) | Marine microbial and viral communities from oxygen minimum zone, Eastern Pacific Ocean - ETNP201406SV63 | ecosystem: Environmental > Aquatic > Marine > Oceanic | place: Pacific Ocean: Eastern...
TTTCCCCACTCGGTCTTCATCATAAGCAGTTTCAATCTCTTTAGCATAATACGCACCTCTAAGTGCAGCAGACCAAGAACACTCGTATTCTTGTTCAAATTCAGTTTCTGCCATATCTTGCTTCGCAAGTTCCAATTCTTCATCATCTAATATTCCTGTTTCACTCGCCTTATATAAGAACCTAGCCCATCCTTTTCTCTCTGGTGCTGAGTGGTATAAATCATAAAATTCGTTCTTCCCCTTTGGTGTGCCAATAAATATGGCATACCCCTTTCTATCTGAAAGAGCTGGTCTAATTACCTCAGAGAACATCTTTGGATTCATCTGAGCGTACTCGTCTAATACAACTCCATCTAAATAAATTCCCCTGAGAGTGTCATAATTATCTGCCCCATACAACTGTATTCTAGCTCCCATAAAGTCGGCTCTTAGTTCTGCCTCATTAAACTTAACTTCTGGGAATACTCTACATAATCTCTTTAATTCATCCCAGGCAACTGTCTTGGCCTGTTTAAATAAAGGTGCTATATAAGCATACCTTGGTGCTGGTTTATTATTTATAACATCTTCAACAGCACTCTTTATTAATTGATTAATAGCAAATACTGTTTTACCAAATCTTCTGTGACATACAACAACATTGAACCTATCTAAATTTGTATGTATCTCACTCTGTAATTCCCTTGGTGTATAAGGAATTACGATTGATGTTCTTTTTTCCTCCATATCCCTTTCCCTGTCTTCTTATAAGCATAATTTTTTACCGGATCATACTCATAATATTCTGGAATACCACCAAATCTTTTAACAGCCCGGTCTATAGCACGTTCTTCTGCGGTCTTATTGCCTCTTATATATCCTTCTACAGTAACTGAGCCATCTTTATTAAGATGTCCTCTCTTTACTAGAATATTTTTAGCAAGCTCTTCCGCTTCTAGTTCGTTTGTGCCTTTCTCAATTAGTTGCTGTTTAAGTCTGGCGTGTATTCGAGATAACATTAGTGTACCTTTTCGTCATCATCCCTTAATTGTCTGTTAGCATCTGCAATATCTGCGGCATCCGTTGCCCACTTGATGTCAAAGGTCTTATCCTCCACTACAACAGTGTGTTTCGGAGACCATCCCGCTTGGGTCTTCAACCAAAACGTAGTCATACTAGGAGATTGGCCTGATACAGCCATTTCATAGGCTACACCAGCAACGCGGGCGGTGCGCTTCTCTTTACCTACTATCAAATTATGTGAATAATATTTTGTAAGAGTAGCATTACTAACACCCATTATCTTAGCGATAGTATGTTGGTCCAAACCTATAGTAACCATCTCTTCTACCTTAGAATAGTCATCATCTGTAGGTCTATATGTCTGTCCTCTCTTGATTCTAGACTTTTTTCCACCTGCCGCTTTAGAAGTTGCGGACAAGCCTCCACTAGGTCTGCCTTTTTTGCGTTCAATCTTGATTACTGCATCTGCAGGCACAATTCCTTTGGCAGAAGCTACTGCATATCTTAGTTCTTCCTCTAATTCTTTCTCTATTTCTCTGACTTCTTCTTCAGAGTCTATAGTAATTTCACCTTTTTCAGCCATAAGTATATTATACCTTAAATAATATTGTTTTCTAGTGTATTTCCTAGCATATCCTAAAGTATTTTTATTTATTTCTATATAGTATTACATCTTTAGAGTATTTCTAGGAATAGTTCTCGTTTAACTTAGAAAAGATAAACAATATTATACCAGAAAAACAAGAGTGTTTGGTGTTTATTTAGTGTTTATTTAATAAATTATATTATTATGCCCGGATTCACCCCGGTCCAGCCGCGAGAGTGGATGAAAAAATAATAATTTTACCTCCAGGTGGGTTTGGCCGCGCACACAAATTTTTTTGGGGGTGCCCCGCCCTCGCGCGCCTAGCAAAACCGCGCCCGCCCGCCCGCGAAATTTCACGGACATATTACGCCCGCTGGAATGGATACACGCGGACTGCTAAACGGCCAATATTTACAGATAATTTCAAAGAATGGCGCCCGCGTTTTGCAGAGATTTATATATAAAATTCTTAATACATACCGCGTCCAAAGTTTTAATATATCTTTGAATATTGGCGCGCGCTAATATGGCCAAATTGGCGCGATCGTTTTATTATTCTATTAGGATATAAATTAATCACTTTCGAGCGCTTGCAATTGGCGCTGATGAGTCTATAATTAAAGACTCGAGCAATGGCTTTTTTAGTGTTGCTTATTCCAAACCTAGTTTGGCGCTCTTTAAAAATTAAAACAGTCTATTATTCAGTTATTGAATGATTCTGTTTGGGCGCCTACCTAGGTTTTTTTTAACTATAAATAAGGTAGGTAAAAATGAAAGATGAAAAACCACAAACAGACGAAACGTTAACATACAAATTGGCAGAGGAAATTTTAGCCAATACAACCGCCATACGCGAAGCGGGCAAAGCGAAGCAAGACCACGCCAAAGCCAGCGAGGAAATACAAAGTTTTTGCGCTAATATGGCGCGCGCTATGAGATTGTTACTTGCTAGAGATAGCAAAGGCAATTTTAACGACACAAGGCGCGCAAAAGTGAAACAAGCATTTCAGCCCTTTTTTGACGTGCTATATGACTCAACAAAGAGCGAAGCGGAAAAAGACGAAGCAAGAGCAATTATCGCGGTTTTAAGACGCGCTCTGCGCACTGCTACAGACTTAAAAGCGAAGAATGCTAAACTTTGGGAAGAAGACTATTCTATTGTTTGCAACACTGTTGGAAGCGAAGCAAAAAAAGCGCAATTAACAGAAAACAAACACGAAAGCGCAGAACAAAAAGAAGCGCGAATAGTTAAAGAAGAAGAAGAAGCAGAAGCGCAAAAAGCAAAGCGCGTTTTTGACTCTGAAATTACTTTTACCGAAGCCGTTATTTATTGGAATCTTGAAGACTTAGCATTAATTGAAGAAGCATTAACTGCTAAATTTGAAATAGAAGACTCTAAAAAAGAATGGGAATTAATCAATGGCAAAGTAGTTGTTAAAAAGCAACAAAAAGCCAGTTAATGTTTCTTCTTAAATAATAAAAACCGCGTTCTAGTTTGGCGCGGTTTTTTTTCGTCTGTAATATTTCACTACACGCGAGCTGCGCGCGTTTTAAAATTTTGACTATTTTAATTTTTTTTGATATTCCCCTGATCTAAATTTCCTATAGTGGATATTTAATATTTCCAGGACCAGGCGCCAATTAATATTTCCCTGGTCCTGGCTTGGATATTGGCGCGCGCTAATCTCAAAAACATATCAATATTTCCCTGACCAGGACTATTTTAACTTATGGATATTCTCCTGGCCTGGGCGCTAGTTATAATCGATCAATATTCCCAGGACCTGGCGCAGAATTTTAGGGATAAATACCAAAAATAAGGGATTTAGGCCAAATTGCTTACTTTATAAGCAATCGAAGGCTCGAAATTTGCCGTTTAAGCCATTATCTAATATAGAGGCATAGCAAGGGTAGGCTTGACAAAGGGCTTGATTTAAAGGATAATGGTATTATCAATGGGAAAAACCGTTGATATTAGCAAGCAAAAATTCAATATTGGCGCGCGCTAATTTTCTTTAACTACATATATAGGTGATAACAATGAATAAAATTAGAAAAACTTTATCTATTGATTACAACTATATTGATGAAGGTATTTCTTACCAAGTGGCAACACAAAATGGAATAACGCCATTTGTAAGGATTAACAAATCAGCCTTTGACAATATGGACAAAAAATACACCAAGAAAATTAAAGGTAGAAATTTCTTGGCTTGCCCTCAATCTGAATTTGGATTGAAAAACTTTCTACCTGTGCAATTTGTTTACAAAAGGATACTGAATGAAGACGGTATTCTTTTCGTATCTTAGGCGGTCTTATGGGAACAGACCTTAACGACATAAATCTCCACCGGATCTTTAAAGAGGGATATTTAGAATCTCTCGTTATGATGTATGAAAATGATTACATAGACATATATCAAGTAGAAGAATCGCTGGATTATGCTTCTTACAAATTCTCTGATTTAATTCCAAGATTGGATGATGCAGACCATATAGCAGAGTCAGTTGAATTTGTCCAAGATAATTATATTGGGGAGGATATGTGATGAAAGGAAAATGGACTGGATATTATGATTGATTATATTGTGTACGGAATAGTCGATAATGGCGTGATGATATTAGGCGCTATGACTGGACTGGAATTAGAAAGGTTTTTGCCTGATCGTTTCCAGAAAGGATTGGCTACTGTCGTTGGTGCGGGATTAGGAAACGCCACCAGTGACTTTATGGGAGGCGCGAGTACCTTATCGTGGGATTTGGCCACAGGCACCGCGCTAGGTTGTTTAATAGGATTAGTTTTCATTCCTACTTTGTACTACATTGGGAAACTAAGACGAATATATAAGGATAAGTTATGAGTTTAGATTACAGTGATATATATGAAATCGGAGTAGAATCCGATTGTTGTGGTGCTCCTGTTGCGTGGATGACTTTATGTACCGAATGTAAAGAACACTGCACCCCAGTGGATTTAGAACAACAGACAAGAGAACTAATGGATAATTACAGAGATGTGGGTATGAGTCCAGGAGATTTTTATAAGGAGGATGTATGAATATTATTAATAATCTAAATCCAATATTAACGCTAAAACAAGCGTTGGATATTATTGGCGGGATGTCTTTCACAAGAAAAATGGAAGTACCATCTACTGGATTACCCATAAAATATTGTAGAACTGGTAGGAAACTTCGCATATTGGTGGATAAGAAAGGCAGAAAAACTGTCTGTTCGGATTGCTATGCTGGTAAGGGTGCATACATACAATATGAATATAATGTGGCACCAGCACAAGAGCGAAGATTAAAAGCGATAGACCATCCACGCTGGGTAGATGCCTTTGTGTATATACTCACGCATCAGAAACAAATACTCAAACATAAAGCGTTTAGATGGCACGATAGTGGGGATATACAAAGTCCTGATCATCTGCATAAGATTATTCAAATCGCTAGAAGAACTCCACATATAAAACACTGGCTGCCTACGAAGGAGGCAAGGGATGTAAGAAATTATCCAGGTCCAGTTCCGAGAAATTTAGTGATAAGGCTTAGTGGTACATTCGTGGATGGACCACCACCTAAATATAGACATACATCTGTGGCAACTACAGATGTGGATAAGGTAACTTGTTTTGCAAGTCTGCCTAAAAACCATCCCAATACACAGAAGGGATGTCAAAGTTGTAGAAAGTGCTGGGATGCAACGATTAAAAATGTTGCATATTTTAAACATTAACGTAAGGAGGATATATGTTTTTACAAGTATGCCCTGAGAAACAGTTGGAACTCTACAAAGACCAACGCGGGAAGATAATTACTGTGTCATTTGTCAAGAAGGATGGAAGTGTTAGGCATCTGAATGGTAGATTTGGCGTGAGTAAGTATCTTAAAACTGGTAGTAATTATAATTGGACACACAATTATGATAGACACTATCTAACTATATTCGATATGCAGAAATTAGCGTATCGAGTAATCAACCTAAAGACTGTGCTACAAATCAAGGCTAAGGGTAATGACTACCTGATCTCTGATAATATCACAAGGTGGATACTAGGATGAAGAAAGCACATACTAAACTGTATTGCTTTTGTCTTGATGGGTATGAAGTAGATAAGTTTACTAATACCCTTCAAGACTTCCTTACAGTCTTTAACTCAAGTGAATCTCTGTCTTCAAACTTTCAAAATACCTACGTCTTTCTTACTAAGAGGGATAGGGATTGGAATGCTGAGATGTGGGAGCATAGACTGTCAGCAAAGGCACTCTCTGATGCTAAAGAATATATGGAAACAAGCAGAGAATTTATGGATGAGGTGACACTATGAAAAAATCTTGGAAAATAGAGATAACCCTATGCCGAACTTTCGATGGCACAGAGGAAGAAGCAGAGGAAGTAGCGTGTGAAGAGGTTGAGTACCACGAGGCTAAGATTGATGGCGACCAATTCGTAAGTTACCCTTGTGCTTGGTTGATAAAAGAAATTAAACATAAGGAGGATGTATGAATGTACTCAGCCTGTTTGATGGCTCAAGCTGCGGACAAGTAGCACTTGAGCGTGCGGGTATCAAGGTGGATAACTACTTTGCCTCAGAGATAGATAAGTGGGCAGAGAAGATAGCACACAAGAACTACCCCACTACTATAAGCGTAGGACCAGTTGAATTTGTCAGTGGTAGACAACTTCCAGATATTGACCTGATCTTAGCGGGTTCCCCCTGCCAGGGATTTAGTTTTTCTGGAAAGGGATTAGCATTTGATGACCCTCGCTCTGCTCTGTTCTTTGAGTTTGTAAGGATACTGGATGAGTGTCGTAAGTTTAATCCAGATGTCAAATTCTTACTGGAAAATGTGAGGATGAAGCAAGAGTACCAAGATGTGATAAGTAAATATCTAGGTGTCCAACCTATCGCCATCAACTCTAGTTTGATGAGCGCACAAAACAGATATAGATTGTATTGGTGCAACTGGGATGTAGTGCAGCCAGATGATAAGGGAATACGCCTAAAGGATATACTCGTTGAGGGAGTGGGTGATAGTGTCAGAAATCAAGGCACTAAGGTGATGAAGACTGATATAGATAAGGCTCACTGTCTACTGGCTAGGGATTACAAGGGATTCGGCAATCAAGATATGACTGGTGTTAGAACTTGTGAACTCAGAGAGTATGATGAGAATGAGGAGTGTCATCATATTGGCACGGCCCTGGATATAAACGGACACGACATACTCAAGCGTGTCTATTCGGATACAGGTAAGAGTCCTACTCTCAACAGTATGGGTGGAGGTAATAGAGAACCCAAGGTACTGGTAGCGAGGATGGTAGGAAGAAGGATAAATCCTGAGACAGGTAAGCGAGATGATTACAATTATGATATACCTCTCAAGCAGAGGCTGGAGCCGCGAACTGATGGAAGATCAGGTTGCCTCACCACTGCTGAGAAGGATAACCTAGTGGTAGAGAAGGGAACATACAGACCTCTACTACCTATTGAGATGGAACGATTACAGACTTTGCCCGACAACTATACCGATGGCGTGAGTAATACACAGCGCAAGAAAATGTTAGGCAATGGCTGGACCGTGGATATAATTTCACATATACTAAAACAAGGAGAACTAATATGAAACTATCACAAGACAGATGGATACACTTGTATTCTGAACTATCTAACTTTGTTCTTGAATACTCATCACTTGACCCTGTATGGACAGAGGATGAGAATGGTGATGAGGTTATGACTGAGGATAAGCAAGATGAGTTCTGCGATATTGTAGATACTGTTGAGCAGATTATGTGGCACTGTGGACTAGTCAAGGAGGACAGTGATGGCGTATAATAAGAAAAAGGATAAAGAGTACAGAGTAATCCTAGGATTTACAATGTATCCACCATACCTAGATGGGCAGACCAAAGGTGATTCGGCCTATGATAGGTATGGTAACTGGCTGAGTTATGAGCAGCGAACAGAATTGTATGAAAGAAAGAAGAAAGAAAGGGAAGACTGGCGTAATAGCAGTCTTATTATTAAAAACAAGAAAGAGGAGGACATATGATAATTGATTTTAATCATAATGAGTTGGATGATGCTATAGATGAAAGGATTGCGGAGTTCTGCAAGGTATCAAACAACTACGGAAGTTCTGTTGTGGATAAAGATGCTAGGCTGGTGTCAAGTTGGGAGTTCGACATCCAAGACAACCAGTTGTTAAGTATAATCCAGCAACAGCAAGACCAGATAAGAGAATTATCTGAATACTATCACGGCACAGTAGTGTCACAAATAAACAAACTATGGAAGGAGGTACAGAAGTTATGAAAGAATATAACGTACAAGTATGCCTATCCCAGGAGTCTAACTTCGATGTAATAGTTGAAGCAGATTCTGAAGAGGAGGCACAGGACCTGGTCACAGATCAGGTATGGAATGATGAGTTGCATCGTGAGATAAGGAGTACGAATGAGATTACTTCAGAGGATTATACTGTTGAAGAAATACTCCAAGACTTCGACATCTATGATGATAACGATGAATGGCTTGATACAGTATATGACCAATCTACTGAACTTGAAGCGCTAGAAGAATACAATAGTTTTCTTCCTGGGGATTCAACTGTGGGTGCATACGCTGAGAGGAGGTAGGTATGGGTAGGATGTCAGACATACATATAGATATTATTGAGCATCAAATTGATCCGGAAGATGTGGCTGCAGTAGCAGAGTACATCGAAGTCTATATGAAGACGGATGAATACAAAATAGAGCATATGAATCAAGAGAAAAAAGTTTTAAAAGATAACCCCATAGACTCTAAATAGTATGCTATAATCTGTACCACTAAGACAGTCTAGGATATTTATTATATATATTAGTTATAGTAAAACAATCCTAGATAGTCTTAGTTGGACCTTAGTCTTACTAAGAGTACACTGGTTTTTTCCTTCCTTATTTTCCAGTGTACCCTTAGTGGGATTAACCACTAGAATTAGCGTGTACCAATATTGGCGTGCGCTAATATTAAGGGACCTTCGGGTCACAATTTTAATGTTAATGTATAAGGAGATGTATATGAATGCTATGACTTTAGCTGGTACTGTGGTATTTAACCACGTGACACAACCCGATGTGTATAAGGGGATGGAGAAATACTCTTTGACTGTCAAGTTGGATACAAAGAGTAAGAAACTTGCTGAGAAATTAGGTCTTAAGACTACTGAGTATGATGGCGACACGCAGCTTACTATGAAGCGCAAGATTGATTTCGGTGCACCTAAGATTTACAACGCTGACAAGGAGGAGGTTGGTGTTAGCCACCTTTCTCTCTTTGGTGACGATGTAACAGTCAAGGTGAAGCAAGGCAAGGGTGACTATGATGCTTACACATACTTGGAAGCAATCAGAGTCGAGGCAAAGGCAGAGGGAGTGGAAGACGGAGACCCATCTGACTTTTAACTGATAGACTGTTAACTAGTGGGGCTACTTAGGTAGCCCTTCTAGTTCTACAAGGGAGGATATATGGAAAATAAACTACTCCACAAAGAGCAGTGTCCTGGTTGTGCAACCACTGGTGGTGACACAAGTAAGGATAATATGGCTGTCTATTCAGATGGTCAGACACACTGCTTTGCTTGTGGTGAACACGGACATACTAAACATCCGCCAGGTCCACTAGATAATAAGGACTACCCTGATCATCCTAGTGGTGATAAGGATTGGATGGATGAGTATAGAGGTGAGTATTACAGTCTACCTGATCGTAAACTTAGAGCCGAAACCTTAGAGAAGTATAAGGTAAAGGCAGAGAAGGATGCCAAAGGTAATATCATAAAGCATCACTACCCTTTCCATAACAAGAAAGGTGTGATGGTTGGTGTAAAAACTAGATTGGTAGCCAACAAAAAGTTCTTCAGTAATGGGGATACTAGAAAGACAAACGCTCTGTTTGGTCAGAGTCTCTTTAAGCCTGGGGGAAAGTTTGTTACCCTATGTGAGGGTGAGTTGGATGCTATGGCAGCCTATGAAATGTTTGGTTCTAAGTGGGCGTGTGTTAGTGTACCTAATGGTGTGAATTGTGTGGCTAATATCAAGGCTAATCTTGATTGGCTGGATTCATTTGAAACAGTAGTAGTATGTTTTGATAATGATGTGGCTGGTCGTGAGGCTGCCAAATTAGTTGCACCTATATTAGGTCCTAACAAATGTAAGATACTCACGTTAGCAAAGCATAAGGATGCAAGCGATTACCTAGTTGGTGGTGATAGTAAGGCATTCTATGATGAGTGGTGGAATGATGCCAAGCCATTCATAGTCTCAGGTGTTGCAACTATAGAGGATATGCGTACTGCTATGCTCCACTATAAAGATACAGAACTAATACCACTACCCGATTCTTTCGGTAACTTAAACGAGATGATGAGAGGTGGTGTAGCGAGAGGGGAATTAGTATCTGTCATTGCACACACATCTATAGGTAAGACAACTATACTGAATGAGTTAATCTACCACTTCGCTGTTAATACTAGAGAGAAGATAGGTTGCTTTATGGTTGAGGATAATATAGATGAGACAATTCGTAAGGTAGTTAGTGTGCATACTGGTGAGAATATGCAACTGCTCAAGCCTAACGATTTGAATGTGGATAAAATTATGGATGAGGCAGTAGACATAGGCTTTGCATCTAAGATACAACTGCATAATGATGGCGGTGGTAGTGTGGACCTGGAAGAAATGTTTGCTAAGATCAGGTACTTCATTAAAGGAGTTGGATGTACTGTGATACTGGTAGACCCACTGCATACAGCCATTAAGAATCTATCTAATGAAAACATTGAAGAAGTTATGGATAGATTTATTAAGTTATGTAAGGAGACTAAGGCTACTGTGATACTGAGTACACATACAAGGAAGCCTGACGATGGTGCTCATCCTCATAAGATATGTGAGTATGATGTCAAAGGAAGTGGTGCAATACCACAAGCCTGTCATACTAACATACTATTCTCAAGAGATAAGTTAGCCGAGGATGATTACGAGAGAAACTCTACTAGGATACGAGTGCCGAAACTTAGACGTACTGGTCAGACTGGTGAGGGTGGATGGACATACTTTAATGGTGTTACTGGAAGACTAGAGAAGGGGCACAAGCCTAGCCTAGGAGAGGATGATGCGGACTTTTAGTTGCGACATAGAAACTGATGGCATCGAGGCAACCAAGGTGTGGTGTATCGCTGTGCATAATATACACGAAGGCGATTGCATCACATTCTCTGGTTCTTCTTTGAATCTGTTTAAGCCTTGGCTTGAATCAGAAGCTGACCGCCTGATCTTTCATAATGGTATATCATTTGATGTTCCAGTGTTGGAAAGACTAATGGATGTTGACTTCACTGACATAGTGATAGAAGATACATTAGTTCTAAGTCAACTATATAAACCAAGGCTTGATGGAGGACATTCTCTGTCAGCCTGGGGCGGTAGACTTGACTATGAAAAGGGAGACCATACTGACTGGTCAAAGTTCAGTGAAGAGATGTTGAGATACTGTATTAGAGATGCCAAACTAACAACAAAAGTTTATAGGTATTTATCACATCAAGGTTTGAATAATTTTAGGTTAAGCCAAGATGCCACACAACTAGAGTATGCAATAAAAAAGCACTGCTCTTTACAAGAAAGAAATGGATGGCACTTTGATTTGCAAGGTGCTATGAAATTGCTGCAAGAAATTAATGAAGACCTAAGACTGGCAGAGGTAGAGGTACATAAGACATTCGTTCCGTTAGCAGTATGGAAGCCTAAGAAACCAGTAGCGAATAGATTTACTAAGAGAGGTCACAGAACTAAACACTACCAGACAGAGGTAGAACTTGAATGTCATACTAATAAGGAAGGTGAGTATGGATATTGGACATACCCAGAACTCAATCTAGGTAGTAGACAACAAGTAGGAAGACATCTAGTACACTATGGATGGGAACCTACAACATTCACTAATACTGGACAACCAAAGGTTGATGAGTCCACACTCAAAGATGTTGACATACCTGAAGCTAAGATTATAGCAAGGTATCTGATGTTACAGAAACGCCAGGGCCAAGTAAGCAGTTGGGTTGACGAGTACAACTACGATACTGGTAGAATACACAGTAGAGTACACACTATGGGCACTGTAACACATCGTATGTCTAGTAGTAACCCGAACTTACAGCAAGTTACTGCAAGTAATAAAGAATATGGCAGTGAAATGCGTAGTTTATTTACTGTGCCAGATGATAAAATGATAGTAGGTGCTGACCTATCTGGATTAGAATTAAGATGTCTCGCCCACTATATGAAAGATGATAGTTATACAGAAGAAATATTAAGTGGTGATATACACACGGCCAATCAAAAGGCAGCGGGTTTGAAGACAAGGGATGAATCAAAGCGTTTCATCTATGCCTACCTTTATGGAGGGGGAGATGCCCTGATCGGTAAGATATGTGGTGGTGGTATGGCACTAGGTAAAAAGATTAAACAACAATTCTTATCTAATACACCAGCACTAGCCGTGCTTAGAAAAAGGATTGAACACGCATCGAAGAAGGGCTGGATTAAAGCACTCGATGGTCGTAAGGTATATGTACGTAGTCCACACTCGGCACTCAACTTTCTACTTCAGAGTGCGGGCGCAATAATTGCCAAGAGAGCCTGGGAAATATTCCACATTCTTGCAGATGACTATGAGTACAAACAACTTGGTGTCATACACGATGAGATACAGATAGAGTGTGACCCGATGGACTCAGCCACGCTGGGTCAGTTACTTGTTGATTCTATGGAAGCGGCAGGTGCATACTATAAACTAAACTGTCCAATAACTGGGGAGTATAAGATAGGGAGGAGTTGGAATGAAACACACTGATTACAAAGAAGAGAACTGGGAACACGCAATAGAGGAAGGCTTTAAATATGTTCTTCTTGAACATCCAGACTGGCAATCATATCCTGAGTTTGATTCTATAGAAGAAGCATACAAACAAAAGGCGCTACTAGAAGATGAACACCCATTTGTTTATATGTTAGAGCCAATAGATGTTGTAGTATACTAATTTTAACAAGAGAGGAGAGACGATGAAGTCTATAAATACAGTGGTACAAGATGTATACGATGTAATGAAGTCTAAGGATTATGATGGAGACTTGAGCACAATCGCTATGCAAGCTGGAAGAGAGGTTGAAGATGCACTTAAGAATGCCTTTACTCCAAGAGAAGACAGCCAAGGTTTAAGGATGTCTGCATTAGGAAAATGTGAGAGAGCACAGTGGTATAACTATCACGGACACACACCAGAAGAGATAAGCGGTGAGGTGTACTTAACTTTCTTACAAGGTCATATACTAGAGGCTGTGCTTGTTGCGTTGCTCAAGTTATCAGGTCATACAGTAGAAGACCAACAAAAGAAACACACACTCGAAGGTGTTAATGGCTCGCAAGATTGTACAATAGATGGCGAACTTGTGGATATTAAGACAGCAAGTGCCTGGTCTTGGGATAATAAGTTCCAAGAGACTGGTCTTACTGATGATACCTTTGGATATATTAAACAACTGTCTGCTTATGGAAAGGCAGATAATAGAAAGAAAGGATACTTCCTTGCTTTCAATAAGAATAAGTCAACACTCAAGTTATGTGAGCAACCGTTAGAACAAGACATAGATACTTTTGTGATTGACTTAAAGGCCAAGATGGAATCAGACACACCACCTATGCGATTAGCTAAGGCTACAGTTTGGAACAAAGCCAAGACAGAAGAGAAGCTATGTATGACGTGTGCTTTCTGTGGATTTAAAGAGGATTGTTTTGGTAGTCTAGAAGCAAGACCTATACCATCTGGAAAGATAACTAACTACTATGTAACAGGAGCTGACTTTTGAAACAACTACCAGAACTAAAGGCATACATCGCAGCAACGTATGATGTATGCCTGATCTGTGATGAATTAGAAATTGAACCAGAGGAACTGCTTGATGCTTTTGAAAAGAGATTGATAGAAAAGCAAGACAGATTCTTAGAAGACTTTGAGGAGAGGTTATGAATTACTGGGAGATAAGTATTATATTTATTGTATTAGGTGCTATTGTTATTTACTTTACACATAAGCAAGCCTTTGATAAAGGAATAACAACTGCTGTTCTATTGCACCGAGAGGGGAGATTAACTTATAAAGATTATTTAGATGAAGCTGGTGAGAAGATGATTGACATAGACATAAGGCCAACAGAAGAATATGAAAAACAGAAAACACCTAATAAAAAATAAACTTAAGTATGCCTTAAGATATGATAGGCTTTGGCATACTAAAAAGATTATCAACAAAAAGAAAGAACAAAAGAAAAGAGGAGACTACCTTGAACAAACTACCGAGTGATTATCAAAACTTTATAGCACTTAGCAGATATGCTAGGTGGCTACCTGAAAAGAAAAGAAGAGAGACGTGGAAAGAAACTGTTGCACGTTACTTTGATTTTATGGAAGGACATCTAGAAGAGAATACAGAATACAAACTAACTTCTGAAACCAGGAATAAACTTGAAGAAGCTGTATTAAATTTGGAAGTTATGCCTAGTATGAGAGCGCTTATGACTGCTGGCAAGGCACTTAAAGATAACAACATAGCTGGATACAACTGTGCTTATCTTAGTGTTGACCATCCAAAAGCATTTGATGAATGCCTTTATGTTCTTATGCACGGAACTGGTGTAGGCTTTAGTGTTGAGAGACAGCACGTTAG
>Ga0066852_10000652_pt1 | contig 14351 bp, 10 predicted proteins | sample ETNtaG_27_FD_67283 | JGI IMG/M metagenome (GOLD analysis project Ga0066852, IMG submission 67283) | Marine microbial and viral communities from oxygen minimum zone, Eastern Pacific Ocean - ETNP201406SV63 | ecosystem: Environmental > Aquatic > Marine > Oceanic | place: Pacific Ocean: Eastern...
ACTGCCACTGGATTGCAGAGGATGGTGCTGCTTGAGATATTCGTAATCGCTCTAGCCGGTTGGACCGCAGGATACCTGTTGGCAATGTGGTTGACGCCATTGGTTCTCGATGCGGTTGGCTTCATGTCGTTCCGTTCTGGTGATTTCGAGGTCGATCCTACCTTGAGCGTAGGAATGGTGTTCTTTGTCGCCATGTTGACAATAGGCCTAGCCATGTTGTTTGGCCGTTCGCGAACAAAGCAATATTTGGATATGGAGATTGAGGAAGGAGTTCGCAAGGTATCTACTGTTCGCGAACCACGGAGATGGTTGCATTGGTTGATGTTGAGCATAGGTATTCTAGCAATGTTTGAGAGTTGGATTGAGGATGAGGAAGGGTTCGGACCTATCGGTCCTGATGGTCTTCTGGAGAATTTCTTCCTCGATAGTCTGGTGCTCATTTTTGGTCCCTTCTTATTGTGGATTGGAGGAGCATTGGTTCTTGCTAGAATAGGTGCTTCGGGTCCGCGTCTGATGCGTGCGATGTTAGGCCGAACTCCATTGTTGAAGGATGTTCGGAGAGGGTTATCGACATCAAGTTCTTCTGAGGCGATATATCGGCTTGCAGTCATCATGTTACTGACTCTGTCAATAGTGACACTTGCAGCAGTTCAAGGATTCACAGGAACATTGGTCGATGAAAGAACTGCAAGTCTACAGACAGGTTCTGATATCCAAGTTCAATTCAATGTTCCATTGACTGAGAATGAGACTCGAGAGGCATTAGCGACGGCATTCACTTCTGTAGATTTGAGCGAACCCGCAGACATAGCCATGCTGACCACTGTTCCATTATTGCTGACCAATGAACAAGGTAAGGATACGAATTATCTGACTTGGGTCTTGATGGAGAACAATGATGATGTGTTGATGTGGGATTCTCAGTCGATACCTGGTGGTGATGTGAAACAGTTCCAAGATGCAATATCCAGCGGATATTTCACTTCTGGGAGAGATGTTTCTCGAGACATTGATGTCCCCGACTCCAAGCAGATTCGAAATAGAGATGGTGCAGGCGATTGGCAGGGCGATGCCGAGGAAGAATTCCTTGTGACACTTGAGTACAATGAAATCAATGTCTTGATAGGTAATGACACTGGAGAAGAGGAATTGGACCTCATGCTTCTGTTCTCTCTTCTGGATTCAGTCAACAACATGAGTGACATGGATTTCTCCAATGATGATTTCTCTAATAGGGATCTGGGAATGTTCAATCTAACAATGACTGATTTCTCTGGTGCAGACTTGTCTGGCGCCAATCTTTCTGGTGCAATTCTCGTATTGACAGACCTTCGTGGTGCGAATCTGTCTGGCGCCAATCTGTCTGGTGCAGCGATTCTTGCAATGGACCCTAGCAATCCATTTGAGAGTTTGTTAGAGGGCGCTGATTTGACTGGTGCTGATTTGACTGGCGCTTGGGGGCTGGGTAATCTGTTATCAGCAACACAGTCGAATGAGACAATTTGTCCATCAGGAGAACCTGCAAACGAAACAGGTTGTTCCTTCCCACCAGAATTGAATATTCCACTTGAAATCGCTATGGAGTTAGGTAGTGGGATGCAGTTTAACGTAGAAATAGTGACTCGAAATGCTACCGTGAAATATGCCGGCATTCATTCTTGGGTCCCGGGCCTTTCTTCCGCTGAAGCAAGTCAAGCATTGATTATTGGAGAGACAACTTGGAGGCAATTGGTAGGTGAAGAAGCAGCCGCCTCATTGAATCAGACGAGATGGTTCATCAATTTAGGAAGCCTTGCAGATGAGGATGATGGGGAAATATTGCGAAAGGTACGAGCGGCTTTGGAGGCCGACACCCGAGTTTCCAGCGTGGTCGATTGGTCGAGTACTCACAGAGATGTGGAACGTAATGGTGGATTGATATTTGGAACACCTGGGTTGTTGAGTCTACAGTTCGTTGTTGCATCGATGGCCAGTATCGCTTCAGCATTCGTCTTCCTCTCATTGGTTCTGAGCCAGAAAAAGAAGGACCTCGCCATTCTACAAGCCATTGGAGCAAGTCCAAATCAAGTCATCAGATTGACACTGTTTGAGATTCTATCTATTGTTCTGGTCAGCATGGTTCTAGGTGTGATTCTAGGTGTTGGCATTTCTCGAGCATTCAACGGATTCTTTGCAATATTTGGATTCATCTTCCAGATATTTGGAGGTACCAGCACTCCGATAAATCGTGAATTGATCTGGCCATGGTGGGAATTGTTGTTGGTCAATGGAACCGTGATGTTGGTTGTGGTGGTGGCACTCTTCTTCACCACTCGTAGAGCATTGAAGGCGGACCTTTCCATGGTTCTGAAGGGGGAGTGAAGATGACTGTGGAAGATATTCTGGTGGCTGATTACCTCTATCACATCTACGAATCCAAGGCTGAAGATGGGAATGTAGTCGCTCTTCGAGGATTACATTGTAGAGTGAAGAAGGGCGAAGCAGTTGCAGTGGTTGGCCCATCAGGTTCGGGGAAATCCACGTTGTTGAAATGTCTTGGAGGATTGATGAAACCTTCCTCAGGTTTCGTATCATTGGCTGGTAATAACATGACTAGATTGACTGGAAAAGAGTTGGTTGAGTTGAGGCAACGTACCGTTTCATTCATTTTCCAAGAAGGAAATCTACTACCCAATCTTTCAGCATTGGATAATGTCGCTCAACCTCTCAGACATCAAGGCGTTTCCCCGAGAATCGCTAAAGCGAAGGCTAGAGAGATGTTGAAGGATCTATCAATGGAACATAGGGCAAAAGCCCGTCCTGCCATGTTGAGTGGTGGAGAGCAACAGAGAGTAGCCATAGCAAGGGCCCTGATCACTGAACCGAAACTGATTCTTGCGGATGAACCAACAGGCGCTCTGGATCCTGTGACCAGTGTACAAGTACTCGACATCTTCAAGGAATTACATGAGAAGAAAGAAGTGGCTTTCTTGATAGTCACACATAGCAGAGAAGTTGCTGATTTCGCAGATAGAATCCTTGAATTGAGGGATGGAAGATTCGTTGCACAGCGAGGTGGCGATGTGGATCTATCAGACCTTGAAGCAGGGGAGAGAGAGATATTCATGGATGAGTTGGGAACCTTGAATCTACCCCCAGATATTGTTCTTCAGATGGGTGGGAGTGGTTCATACAGGGTAGATGAGTTGACAACTGGTAAACTCACTCTGGTCAATGTTGACACTTCGACCCTCAACTCAGTTGATTCTGTATTACGGTTGGTTGATGATTGTCCAGCCTGTGGTTTCACTTATTCCAATGAAGAGACGTTACTGTGTCCGGAATGCGGCTCCAGTAGGCCGAAGGTCAGTGCTTGAGCGCCGCTTCCAAGCGGTCCATTGCTGCTTCGATATCATCACACCCGACCGCACCGACTGAGATTCGGAACCAGCCACTCTCCTCTTCGAGTCCAAAGGCTTGGAATGGAACCACTGCGATACCAACTTCATTCAGTAGCCACAGCCTGATTTCCTCATTTGTTTTCGCTCCAATCTTGTCGAAGAGGTTGAATCTTGTGCTGAGATAGATGCCTCCTTGCGGCTCCACGAAATCAACAAGAGGCCGCATCTCTGACAACCTGCGTTTCAGGATTTCCATACGCACATGAATCCTTTCATCAAGGTCGGAGAAATAGGCATCAAGCCCATCATGGTCTTCGAACAATCCTGCAACTGCTGCCTGAATTGGCCGTGCAGGCCATGCTCCCATGTGCCCTATCAGCGCCACTACAGGAGCCGCCAAAGATGGTGGTATGGCCATCCACCCCAGTCGTAATCCCGTTCCAGTGAGTGATTTTGAGATTGCATCCAAAGTGACCGTGTAGTCGAACATCTCCTGTCTCAATTGAACTGGATGAACATGTTCTACACCAGGCGCAGTCATCGTGGCATAGACTTGATCATAAATCAACATGACAGGCTTTTGACCATCATTCCTACGTTCTGCGTTCTCGTGGAGTATCACATCACAGATGGCTCCGAGTTCTTCTGCGCTGAAACATGTGCCAGTCGGATTCAGAGGTGAATTCAGAATCAGTACTCGGATTCGATGAATTTCTTTTTCCAACTGTGCTGCAGTAGGTAGAAAACGTGATTCTGCATTACCTACCAGCGGAATACCCTCTGAGTCATTGAGATGCACGTAGTAGTGGTTATTCCATGCTGGAACACCATATGCGAAGCCATCGCCTGGTTCTAGGAACAACCTGAATGAGGCGTACAGGACTGGTCTGGCTCCAGAACCAACGATGATTCCTTCAGCACCAACATCGAGATCGTATCTTTGCTTCATCCATTCAGCCAGAGCCGTTCTCAATTCTGCCAGTCCTGCTGCTGGAGGATAGTTGGTCTGACCTTCATCTAGAGCCTGATGGGCGAGTTCCACAAATTTTTGTGGTACTTCAAAGTGAAGTGGAGAAAAATCTCCCACTGTGAAAGGTGCAACCTCTTTTCCTTCAGCGATCATCTTTCGCACACTGCCAGCAATGGAAAGGATACGACTTCCCTCCATGTTCTGAGCCATTTCGGATAACCTTTCATCCTCCATGTCGCCGTGCAAGCGTGAACAGTTCATGACCTCTCCTGAAATCCATTCAGGCGTGTTTCATGCAATCTTCAAGCAATCTCTGTAAAGCATCGGCTTGAACTTTGAGAGTGAAACCCTTCTCTACATATGAGCGTCCATTCTTTGCCCATTCCTTCCTTGCCGAAGGCTCTTTGGCAGTTTTGTAAGCATTATTCCATGCGTGTTCATCTCCACGCGGTAGAAGTAGCCCTGAATTGGCCTTGCTCATCGTATTATGAAACCCGCCCTCATCCACGAATAATGCAGGGGTTCCAACCAACATCGCTTCAAGAGGAGTGAGTCCAAACGGTTCTCCATGGGCATGTGAGACCATTGCAACTGCTCCACGGACCAATTTTCTGAGTTGTGGTAATTCCAACCGAGGCATACACTTCAATGGGACTCCCAGCCTATTCGCTTCTGCCTGCAAGAGTTTCTTGTCTTTCTCATCCCCTCCGCCTATCTGTACCATTCCTAGCCCTGTACCTTTCAGAGATTGCAGAGTCTCCCAAGTTCCTTTGGCATGCGAGATGCGCCCCACTGTAGTCACATATTCATCAGCGACAGAGGGAAAGGAGATGTGCTCATCATCCTCATTTTCGGGCCAATCTGAGAGGTCTACCACATGCATCAGTACAGTAGGGCCACCGCACAATCCATTATTGCGAGATGCAGGTTCTCCATTTTCCAGTTCGGAGTCATGTTTGAGGCCATAGATTCTAGAAAGTTGAGATTGAATCCAATGGCTGTTCCCACTGATGGCTGTACCTCGTCGAGAAAGTAGTCCGTTTACCAGAGAGATGTCATTATTGCGTTGCTTTCTGAAAAGGAATCTACTGATCCAACCTGGGCGTTTCAGAGTTCCATCGATTCGTTTGTGCAGTACATCTTCGTGTAACCAACGTGGAGGCTCAAGGCAGTGGTAATGGATTCCAATACCTTGAGGTATCAGGGGTAGGATCTCAAGGCTCCCGCGAGAAACTGAGAGGTGGACAACGTCTGTTGAAGCAATGGCTTCTCTCAAACCAGAGATGCCACCCCATTCCTTGGTTGCGGCCTTTGACTCAGTGCCTCTTATCTCGGCTGATGCGCCGCTAGGTGGAGTGTAGGTCTTATCAGGCTTCAAAATCCTGATATCAAGGCCAGCAGCCAGTTCTTGCGCATGCTTTGGGAATTGTAACGTAGCAAGTGTCAGGTCCCACCTTTTCGACCATTCTCTGAACACGGTCAACAATTCTCTTTCCGCACCCCCCAAAGAAGCGAACGAAGCGCGTACAACAAGCAACTTCAGTCGCCCATCGTCAGTGGCCATATCTGCGCGAGGTTGCCCATCCACCTATGAAACCGGCGTGGTCAGGTTGCTCAACCTGCCGAGTTATCTCGTCATTCCATTGAAAAGGGGAACCGGAGTGGACGCACTATGTCCGAAGGCAAAGTCGCTCTGATTACAGGGGTCACAGGGCAAGACGGATCTTATCTCTCAGAATTGTTGTTGAATAAGGGCTACGAGGTCTATGGACTGGTTCGCAGGACCAGTCAACCGACTCTAGGCAGGTCTCTGATAAATCATCTGAATTCAAATGAGAAATTCCATCTGATAAATGGAGATCTTACTGATCAGGCGAGTATTGACAATGCAATCAAAGAAGTTCAACCGGATGAATTCTACAATCTTGGGGCTCAGTCCTTTGTTCCAGAATCTTGGCGTTCGCCCCTGATGACTGCAGATGTCACAGGAATGGGTTCGCTTCGCTGCCTTGAGGCACTGAAGCGCAACAAACCTGATTGCCGATATTACCAAGCTGGTTCTTCAGAGCAATTTGGTGAGGTGCGAGAGATTCCACAGACGGAATTGACACCTTTCCACCCCCGTTCTCCATATGGTTGTGCAAAGGTTTTCGCTTTCGAGATAACCAGAAATTATCGTGAATCATATGGATTGTTTGCTTGTACTGGGATTCTCTTCAATCATGAGAGTCCCCGTCGGGGATTGGAATTCGTCACTCGGAAGGTGACAATGACTGCTGCTAGAATCGCTGCCGGCTTCGATGAGTACCTATCGATTGGGAATGTGGATGCCAAGCGAGATTGGGGTTATGCTGGTGATTATGTTGAGATGCAATGGCGAATGTTGCAACAAGATGAACCGGATGATTACGTCATTGCAACTGGAGAAACCCACTCAGTGAAGGATTTCATCGACCTTGCCTTCCACCATGTAGGAATGGAATTGACTTGGGAAGGCGAAGGAGTTGACAGAATCGCAAAGGATCAGAATGGAGTGGTGCGCGTACGTACCAACCCCAAGTTCTTCCGGCCGGCTGAAGTGGAGTTGCTGATTGGAAAATACGACAAGGCCGAGGCCGCTTTGGGTTGGAAACCTAGTGTCACATTCACCGGTTTGGTTCAGATGATGGTGGACTCAGATGTCGCACTGGTGGCCGAGGCCAAAGAACGAGGCTATGCTCCACCAATGCCACCAGAGTGATTCAGAACATTGAATCCCAAGCGTTGGCCATATTCCTGCAATAGGCTTCCTTGGAGAATTGTTCGGCTTTGTTGAGTGATTCCTGACAGCGACCTGTTGGTAAGTTCTTGATGGTCTGCTTCCAGACTTGGGGGTCGTCGATGGGCTGTAGGTAGGATGTGGGTGGAATTTCATTGGCAGAACCTGCATCTGCCACCAATGCTCTGGTACCTCCAGCCATCGCTTCAAGCGGCGGGTATCCGAAGCCCTCAGCAATGCTTGGGAACAGCAGTGCATCTGCATGCTGCCACGCTGCAATGAGATCCATTTCAGACACTCTTCCTCTCCAACGCATATCGATACCATGGGTTGCAGCCAGCGCTTTGAGATATCTTTCTGCATCAGAATCTGATTCTGCACCTATCTTGTGAAGAATAACTCCTTTCAGGCCCTTGCATGATTGAATGGCGAAATCAAGCCTTTTGCGAGGTTCTTCTGAACCAACCAAGAGCAGATGTTTGCCCGCTTCATTCATCCATGCGGGCGCATTCATTGGATTTTCAACTGGATGTCTGTCAGAAAGGTCAAGGCCCAGCGGAACACAGGTGCTGGCAACATCAGGAAAATACTCCTTGGCCTCAAGCAATGTTGCTTTTGAATCACAAATCAGTAGGTCGGCTCGATTCAAACCAGCCTTCAGTTTAGCGATATCCTTACGCCTGACCGGTCCTGGTTTCTGTTCTCCAACATCTATTCCCTCGACGACTCTTGGATACAGATGAAAGAGGTCGTGGACAGTGACTGAAACCGGTACCTGACAATTATCGGGAACTAGATGAGCCTGCTCCTGATCGCTGATATGGAGCATGTCCATCAGGGGTAATGTGCGCTTGACTCTGGCAGGATTCGAACGCCATCGTCTATTGATTCTGGTGGCAGGATTACCACCGAGTTCGTGTTCTACAACACCTCCAACCGCATAACCTTCGATGCAATCGGTATCAAGGGCCGTCACTAGGTCATGATGTGCTCGACCAAGACCTGAGGCAGAGCCAACCGCTCCACCTCTGGCAACGAGAACATTGCGCACCATGTCTTCGCCAACATACGCTGCATTTCAAACGCTGCTATCACAGATAGTGGTTATCACACGAGTGGCAGGTGTTTCACTGGAGGGGCGATTCCAAGATCCTTCGGGAATTCCATCTCTCTTTCAGGGATTGGAATGGGAATAATCTCCTTGCCGACCAATGCCACGCGACTGGGGGGGGAGTCATCGAGCACCTTGCGTCCAACCATCGGCGCTAATTCTTCACTGAATTTGAGAATGTCATCATGGCTTGGCATATTGTCGATCGACATCACCTCTCTGCTGTGTCCGACGAATACATAGCCCTTGCATTCGATGAAATCGGGGTCTGCTCGGTTATCCAGTGCAGCATATTGTGGAATATGTTGCGTGGCCATGTTCTCACCTTTGACCAAGGTATGTCTACAGACGATACGAGTATCAAGACTGGGAAGGAGGTCGATGGTCTGCTCGAATTTTTCCCATGCTCCACTATTCCACTTTGGTTTGCATATCTTTTCGAACACCTTTTTGTTTGGAGCATCAACACTGACATAGAGTTGAGTTGGCAAGGTGTCGAGGTTCTCCAATGCCTTGGGTAACGTTCCATTGGTCACCAGCATGGTGGTCATGCCATGTTTGTGGCACAGTTCGATGTATTCGCTAAGTTTGGTGTATAGAGTCGGCTCTCCATTGAGTGAAATGGCGACATGCCGAGGGTTCTGGGCTTCGATGTATTTCTCGGGAGTCACACCAATATTCCCACCATATCCCGTTAGCAGGCGCCTCTGCGCACGCACGCTTTCGTAGAGTAGTTCCTTTGGCTCTTGGTCCGTCAATTCTAGTGTGTCCATGTGAGGTTCACGCCAGCAATAGGAACAGGCTAGATTACATTGGTCAACAACGGGACTCATCTGTAGGCAATCATGACTCTCGATGCCGTAGAATTTGCCCTTGTAGCACTGGCGATCCCTCAGAAGACTCTCTTTGGTCCAGTGGCATATCTTGACACCACCGTGTTCACCGACGATATGGTAGCGCTGCTTCTGGAGTTTTGCCTTGAGTGCAGAATCCATGCCCATGGTATCACATCCTGAGTCCGGATTCCTCAGAGGGGCCGGCTCGAACACTTCGGCGAGAAGTCATTTGCTCTTGAAAGCAACCCTCATCTCAACAAGGTGTTCTTGCTGGCGATGATGTTGAGTAGTATTTCCCCCATGTCTCGAGCATATGCGCACAGTCTTTTGATAGTTTCAGAGACTCTGAATTGGTAGAGGACAGATGTGGCACTGGCCCTCCCTCCCCAAAGTGAATCCTCATGTTCTGAGAGGTTGATCTGTGCTTCCTTCAAAGCCATTCTTGCATCGTGTATCTCATGAGGGTCTTCTGTTCTGATATTGATCATCAGGGCTTTGATCGATGATTGCCATATCTCCAATTTGCTCAATGGCGCCTCATTAAAGTTCAATTTTGGTTTTCTTTCTGTAGAAGTGATCAATTGGGCGAATAATTGAGCATGGTCTCCCATTCTTTCGAATACACGGGCAAGATTCGCCATCTCGATCGCACTTCTTCTATCGGTCCCAAGTTCTGTAGCCACCTTGTGTGATTCCAGCAATGCCCCAACCTGTCTTTGAATGAGCAACTGCATTGCATCCATTTCACGTTCACGTTCCTCGACATCATCCAGTAGATCCTCACTTTCTCCGGAGAGGACATCGACAATGTCGCGCATTATCGAGGTAAGTTGCAGATACATACGGTTCAGACTCGATTGAATTGGCATTTCACCGATATTGAGGATATTGAGCAACTCAACCATCTTCTCATTCTCATCCATTATCTCAAATCCAGTGGTGATGCGTAGGAAACGTTTGACTCTTGACCTCTGATCTCGAGTAAAACCATTTTTGGAAATAAGTTTGATTCGATTTGCTGAAGCGATATAGGCTGCAACCAGATGGTCAACGAGTGAAGCTACTGGAATATTGTCCACATTCAAGGTTATCTCTTTCCTCTGGGACTTTTGTTCTTGAGACGGAGTTAAACGAAGTGCTCCGCTTGGACGCCAATCCATCTTGAGGCCATCTTTGGCCTTCATGGAATGGTGTGTTGCCCATTCTTTCGGGATACTGACAGTGAATGTTGCCCCACCGGTCATCTGTACTCTACGCGTGTGAATGCTTCCGGGGCCGGTTGCCATGAAACAACCATTATACATATGAATATATATTTTACCTAGAATCTAGGTGATATACTGTTTGCGTTGTCACCGGTTCATGTGGGAATTGGTAATCTTAGCATCTCTCGGGATTGCTGCATACATGGCTTGGAACATCGGTGCCAATGATGTGGCCAATGCAATGGGGACCAGCGTCGGCAGTGGTGCGCTGACTCTCAAGAGAGCGATAGTGGTTGCAGCCGTATTCGAGTTCTGCGGGGCGGTCTTTTTCGGTGGACACGTCACTGATACCATTCGCAAAGGAGTATTGGATTTCGGAGGACAGGATTTCAGCAGGGAATTGAGTCAGCAGTTGATGTATGGTTTCATGGCTGCTCTTCTCGCTGCAGCAATCTGGTTGACTGTCGCCACAAAGATGGGATTACCAGTTTCAACCACCCACAGCATTGTTGGAGGAGTCATTGGAGTTGGGCTATTCATCCAACCTTCGTCGGTCAATTGGGGAAAAGTGATTGAGATTGTATTGAGTTGGATAATTTCTCCATTGCTCGGAGCGGTTCTGGCCTTCCTGTCTTTTTATGCTATCAAGAAATTGATCATGGAGCATGATGACCCTCTCAGGAGGACGAGGTCTCTCGCTCCTATTCTTGCATTTCCGACATTCGCAGTGCTAGGACTAGCCCTACAATTCAAGGCTTTGAAGGGCTTTTTCAAGAATCTGGATAGTAGAGGAATAATTGATTCAGGAAAGTGGTTACCTGAAGCGGAGAATGGGACCTGGAATCCATTATCGGAGACTGCGTGGATACCTCTCAACAGCATATTGGTTGCCTGTTTCATAGGTATCATTGCCAGTCTTCTCATGGCTGCTGCACTGCGAAGATATGAGTTCAAGGAGGAAGGATACGCCGGCATGGAGAGAGTATTCATCTGGCTGCAGATAATCACTGCGTGCTATGTTGCATTCGCTCATGGCGCTAATGATGTGGCAAATGCCATTGGTCCTATGGCTGCAATATGGGATATCTCCACTTCACCAACCGGTACCTTGTCTCCGGACAAGGTCGAAGTGCCGATTGGGTTGCTACTTCTAGGGGGACTGGGTATCACTATTGGTGTCGCAACTTGGGGCTACAAGGTCATGGATACCATCGGTAAGAAGATCACTCACATCACCCCATCTCGAGGTTTTGCTGCTGAATTCGGAGCTGCCACGACTGTACTTATCTTCTCCATGCCCTTCATTGCTGTACCGATATCCACGACCCACACCTTGGTAGGTGCTGTAGTTGGGGTTGGACTCGCAGGCGGTGCTTCAGCAGTTGATTTCAAGGTCTTCGCCAAGATTGCGGGTAGTTGGGTGGCCAGCCTTCCAGTTGCAGGAGTTGGCGCAATCATTCTTTACATCCTGTTCGCTGGTTCTTCAACCAATGTTGCTATCATCCTCCCACTGGCGATATTGTCGGTCATATACGTGATGAAGAAAGAGGATGGGATGGTAGAGGATGAGGGCAAGATAGTCCAGATAGATACGCCAGTTGGAGAGGAAAGAGGAGGGCTATTGGACCTCTTCCATCAGCACGCAGCAGCGGTAGAAGATACAGTCAATCATATGCTGAATGCAGTTTCAATAGCAGTCTCTGGTAAGATTCCTGAGGACGAGATATTGGCGACACAAGAAGCAGAATTGAAGGCCGATGAATTGAAGGCGGCAATGAGAGATTCGTTGTCTGGCGTTAGATTGGCATTCAGCCGTGAGACCTTCCTTCACATGATCACGCGCCAAGATAGAATTGCTGATTATGCTCAAAATGTCGCTGAACAACTGTCATTCCGAATCCTGTATCACAATGAAAAGGCGCGGAAACTGGTGGAAGAGCATGCAGAGCGCGTAGTTTCAACGGTAAGAAAGTATGAGGACACGGTTGAGATGTTGAAGAATCTAGCATATTCGGGATTCTCAAAGAAGGAGCGATCAGCAGTTCTTGAGATGATCAAGGAAGTCAATCTTCTAGAGCATGAAGCAGATGAGGCTGAGCGCGAGGCGGCGGCATTCGTGTTCTCTAAGGGTGATGATGATCCATTGGGTGCGATGCACATGTACAGAGTATTGCAAAGACTCGATGATGTCGCTAATGCTGCTGAAAAGGCTGCTAATGCTTTCTTACCCATAGTTTCCGAGTAAGTATGTCCTAATACACTAAGTGTTGAAAATACACCGTAGTGTGTGTTTTTTCACTCGATGATACATATAGGAGTGGAAGCACAATGTATACTGCCGGAAGGCGGGAAATGGTAGAATGGACGATTATCTGGATACATTTGTACATGAATTAATGGAAAAACAGCAGTACCGCAACGGGATCTTTCCTAAGCGTAAGTCATTAAGAGAGATATTTCTCTCTTTGCGTAGGCGTCGCTTCAATGAGTGAACTCCTTGTATGGACAACCTCAGCGAGGTCTGTGAGACCTGAACCATGGGCTTTCCATCTGTTTGGATTGGTTACTCCCATCGTGATCATCATTTCCTTGCTTGAGGGCTCTTTCTGGATGATGACAGGAACCGTGCTTGTGCTTGGCTTATACCCACTTCTCGATATTCTGTTAAGTGAACGGCAGTCGCCAGCACCTTCTGCAGATGATGGGCGGCCATACGAAGCCATTCTCATGATCCATGCTCTTGCCATACCAGTACTGGTAGCAGTTCTGCTCTGGCGTGCTCACCTTGATGGCCCTACCATGTGGATGGGCTGGGGAATATTCTCGGCAGGTATCGTTGGCGGAGCCTCAGGAATAATCACCGCCCATGAATTAGGGCATAGACGTCCTGGTTCATTCAAGTGGATGGTTGGCAGATTCACCATGTTCATGGTCAATTACAGCCATTTCACCATTGAGCATAATTACAATCACCACAAGGATGTGGCACTGCCCAGCGATGCTGCCAGCGCTCCTGCTTCTCGAGGATTATGGCTTCACATCGCAATGACGGTCCCGTGGCAGTTCATCTCCGCAGTCAAGGTCGATTTTTCGAAGCGCTCCATTTGGGGCAATCGCGCTTTGCGTGGCTTCTTTCTGCAAATATCGGCTATCATAGCACTTGGTCTGTTGCTGAGTTGGTGGCTCGCATTGGTGTGGGTGTTGTTTGGTGCAACAGCAGTGATCCTGCTTGAATATGTGAATTACATCCGTCATTATGGTCTGCGGCGGAAGGATGATGAGAGGCAGACTGAGATGCACTCCTGGCAATCCGAGGCTCGCTGGAGCCGGTGGACCCTGTTGGAGTTGACTCGTCATCCAGCACACCACATGAAGGCTAGTCTTCCCTACTGGCAGTTGCAACCATGCGAAGGCGTTCCTACGCTCCCTACAGGCTACTATGGGTGCTTCTGGCCGTGTACCATTCCTCCACTGTGGAAGCGCTGGATGAGAAGTCGGATACCAGAGTCGATGCGTCAGACGTAGCCTTTGCGAGGCCGTTCTTTCTCTTCATTTTCGGCATTATCTATTGGTTTTTCAAAATTAATGAAATTTTGGTATTTGTTGATCAAAGAGTCGCCTTTGAAGAATATCCAATATACGAATAATATGAAAAGCACTGTGGAAACAATTCTAATTTGAGGAAATAGTATCTGTTCGAATTCTATTGGAGACATGAATTTTAGTCCTAGAAATTCAAATAATATCCACGAAAAAATTCCTTCGAATGTAAAAATCTCTGAAATCCCGTGTTCAGTCATTTTTTCACTAATTATAGGATGCAGTAAATCATCCCAAAGCCATGAAAATGGCCCTAAGGTGAATACAGCAGCTCTTGCCTTTTTCAGAATATCAAGTGCTTTGAGCGATGCTCGAAATTCCTTCCTCTCCTCAGATTTTGAAGTAATAATATGTTTTAGAGCCTTGTTAAGTTGCTTTCTTTGATTTCTAAGACCAAATAGATACACGCCTAAGCCTCCCAATGCAGCTATCAAAATCACCGATTCTGCGGGATGTTCGGAGACTTGTTCATTTATCGAATCGAGTGAAAA
>Ga0066852_10000661_pt1 | contig 14274 bp, 15 predicted proteins | sample ETNtaG_27_FD_67283 | JGI IMG/M metagenome (GOLD analysis project Ga0066852, IMG submission 67283) | Marine microbial and viral communities from oxygen minimum zone, Eastern Pacific Ocean - ETNP201406SV63 | ecosystem: Environmental > Aquatic > Marine > Oceanic | place: Pacific Ocean: Eastern...
GGACGCTCGATTGAATCCCAGTTCAACAAAATTTCCTATCCGAAAAAGGGGCATGCAAAAGTACAAATGCTGTACAAATATGGCGGTTCGATTATTGGCACCATGCCGGACAGTAACCGCCACATCAAAATGTACCGCTCGCCAAATCTTTCCTTCGTCGTTAATCAGTCGATCTGGAACGAAGGTGAAGCCAAATTCGCAGATGTGGTCCTGCCGGCCTGTACGAACTTCGAGCGCCCGGATATCAGCGAATGGGCGGGTATTGGCGGTTATGGCTACCACGCGGAATCGCAGCTCAATCACCGGGTCATCATCATGCAGCACCAGTGCATCTCACCCCTCGGAGAGTCGAAGTCAGACTTCAATATTTTTCTGGAGATCTGTAAGCGACTGGGTCTGGGGGCGTACTTCTGCGAAGGCATGAGTGAGCTGGACTGGGTCAAACGTCAGTATGATGCATCGGACCTGGCCGGGATGGTCTCGTGGAAGGACTTTGTCAAAAAGGGCTACTACGTAGTGCCGGCCGAGCGCGATGAGTTGCGCGCACCCACCTCGTTCAAGTGGTTTTATGAAGGGAAAAAGAAAGATGTTCCGGAGCCTATGCCACTGCCTTCAGACTACTCTGGAGAATACGGCAAAGGCCTGCAAACGCAGTCAGGCAAGATCGAATTCGAGTGCGAAAGTCTCAAAAGGTTCGACGCAGATGACCCGGAACGGCCGCCCATCGTCAAATACACACCAGCTTGGGAGGGCCGCCATACGAGACATTTTGAACGCTATAAACTGCAACTGATCACGCCGCATCCGCGTTTTAGTTTTCATACTCAGGGCGACGGCAAGGATTGTTTCCTGAACGAAATCAAAGACCATCGCGTGCCGATCGATGGCTATTACTACTGGATCGTGCGCATCAACCCACAGGACGCACAAGAGCGTGGCATCAAGCATCACGATCTGGTCAAGGTCCACAACGATCGCGGAGCAGTACTGTGCGCCGCAGTGCTTACTGAACGCCTTGCGAAAGGCGTCGCACTTTCATTCGAATCCTCCGCCAACTACGACCCGATGGGGGAGCCGGGCTCTGCAGTTGACCGTGGCGGCTGCATTAATCTACTTACGCCAAAACGCTCGCAGATCAAACAGGCCCACGCCATGGCGGCCAGTTGCTGCCTGGTCGAAGTCGAACCCTGGGATGGTGAAACGGAACCGGAAACTGCTGGGTACGAGCACCCAGTTGATCAGCTGGAATCTGCGGCGGTGTGACCATGAATAATCAAGGGAACGGAGAAAAGCTGCAGAGCACTGGCGCCGAGCTCAAAAAATGGAACCTGATCATCGATGTGGCCAGTTGTACCAATTGTAATCTGTGCACACTGGCTGTTCAGGATGAGTATGTAGGTAACGAATTTCCGGGATACGCCGCAGAAATGCCGCGGCACGACCACCGCTGGATCAATATCCATAGCCGGGAAAGAGGACAGGCGCCCATGGTGGACGTCGCCTACCTGCCGGTGTTGTGCCAGCACTGCGATGATGCACCGTGCATCAAAGCGGCACGACACGGCGCAGTCAGAAAACGCGACGACGGTATCGTAATCATCGATCCGGACAAGGCCCAAGGACAAAAGAACTGGTCGATGCCTGTCCCTATGGCGCTGTATTCTGGAATGAGGCAAAACAACTTCCGCAACATTGGATCTTCGATGCGCACCTGCTGGATGATGGCTGGAAAGAACCACGCTGTGCGCAGGTCTGTGTGACCCGCGCCATAAAGGCGGTCAAGGTCAGCGATACCGAAATGACCGCCCTCGTCACAGAGCAAAGCCTGGAACAGTTGTACCCGGAATTCAATACCCGGCCCCGCGTGCATTATAAGAACCTGTACCGGTATACAAAGTGTTTTATCGGCGGTAGTGTTGTGACTGAAGTTAACGGCCTAGAGGATTGTGCTCAGGGTGTCCGGGTTTCGTTGGTCAGGGAAGGTGAAACACTACAGGTGCTAGAGACCGACAATTACGGGGATTTCAAATTCGACCGGCTCGATCGGAACAGCGGTGCCTACGATGTCGTGATCGAAGCGGACGGCTTTCAACGTAAAGCCGTCGGTGTGAATGTAACAACCGGTGCTTGCCTGGGGAGGGTTCTCCTGGAACCGGCATAACGCCGGTTAGACGAGAGCTATTCGGCCGAATTGCAGCGGCGGCCCGCATGAGATTCAGGGCAAGCCTGGGCAAGCTTCTAAGTGGATCTGTGTGACGCGCACCATCCTGGCGTAAGATTGTATGTACATACTCATGTAAGAGGAGTATCACTGTGAAAACAGGAGTCGTTTTCCCGCAAACTGAGATCGGCGCCGAGGCGGTGGGGGTCAAAGCATTTGCCCAGGCCGCCGAAGATCTCGGCTACCAACATCTGCTGGCGTACGATCACGTTATCGGGGCCAGCACCAAGAACCGACCGGATTTCGCTGGTCCCTATACATCTGAATCCATGTTCCATGAGGTGTTCGTGATGTTCGGCTATCTGGCCGGTGTTACCGAGCGAATCGAATTTGTCACCGGTGTATTGATCCTGCCGCAGAGACAGACCGTACTGGTCGCGAAGCAGGCAGCTGAAGTGGACCGGCTCAGCAACGGCCGGTTACGCCTTGGTATCGGTGTCGGTTGGAATCAGGTCGAATACGAAGGCCTCAATGAAAACTTCCACGACCGTGGCAAACGCTCCGAGGAGCAAATTGCGTTAATGCGTGCATTGTGGACGCAGGACGTCATCGAATTCGACGGCCGTTGGCATCAAGTGCGAGAGGCCGGCATTAACCCAGCCCCGGTGCAACGGCCAATTCCAGTATGGATCGGTGGTTATGTTCCAGCCACCATGGAGCGAATCGGGCGTATCGGTGACGGTTGGTTTCCGAGTTCTCAACCCGGAGAAATCCCTACCGATCAAGTACGCTCAGATCTCGCGTTGATCCACGACGCGGCACACGAGGCCGGCCGCAACCCAAAAGAAATAGGCATCGAGGCACGGATATCTCTGAGTAATATTGCGCGGGACCAATGGGCCCCCGCAACCGAAGCCTGGCGTGGCGCAGGCGCAACTCACCTGTCGCTGATCACGATGGACAGCGGTTTGGATATCGATGCTCAGATCGATCTGTTGCGTGATTACCGTGAGACGGTAGGCCCTGTTTAAGAGACTCCGGTATTCCCGATAACAGAACACGGCCCGGTGGGTCGTTCCACGAAAAACCAGGGTTGATCTCGGAAAGACCGGTAATACATTCGGATAGGAGCAGAACAACCAGAATGTGTCCGCTCCAGCCCCTACTGGTCACAATCGATCACCACCGCGGGATCGGTGAGCATCCGTGACTGCTGCCCGTATTGTTAGTTTCGTAACGGGGAAGGCCTGAAGAGGTTCTGAGCCGGGACTCAATCTAGGTATCGGAATCTGGTCGATGACTTGTTATGGCCGCTCAACATCAAAGCCAATAAGAAAGTTGATCAACGGAAACTCCTGAGATTATTATGAACCAGGTCGAGACAGCCCAATCATTCCCGAAACAGGTAACCACTCATTGAAACACCTTATCTCTAGAACGATAGCAATCGGGCTCAGTTTGCTGACCTTCACATCAACTCACGCTGCAGAGGGAACCGTTACGTTTGAAGTTCTCACTCCGGAGGCCGCGCTGCAGGCTGCTCGGGCAGCATTAGAAAACTGTAGGGCGTCGGGTTATCAGGTAGCCGTGGCCGTCGTGGATCGTTTCGGCGGTGTCCAGGTGGTATTGCGTGATCAGCTTGCGTCACCACGTACTGTGAACACAGCAGTTGGGAAAGCCCGCACTGCGGCCGGCTTCAGGACAAACACGTCTGAAATGGTGTCCATCACTGCACAAGGTAACCCCCAAGCAGGGATTCGAAACCTGCCCGGTGTCATCGTAATCGGCGGCGGGTTACTCATAGAAGCAGCTGGGTCTCTGGTCGCTGGGATCGGTGTATCCGGGGCGCCCGGTCCACATCTCGATGACGCCTGTGCTCAAGCCGGGATCGACAATATAGAAGACCTTTTGGAATTTTGAATGGAGCTGAGGAAGGCTTCTCGACCCCAGAGATTCTTCTGAATCAATCGTAAGGCGTGGCATCACCGTCTGTTCGAAGTGTAGTGACTTCAAGAACTCTGTCTCTTATTCGGGCCTGCCATTCACAGCCACTATCATCTTTCCACCAGACAAGTTCATTGCTGTTGGCCGCGAACTCATAAGGTTTGACTCCGGTATTTCGGGTTGGGTGCCACTGCATTGCGAGTTGCGGGAAGAGTTCTTTCAGTTGGCTGCCTGTGCCTATGCGGCCTGGTATGTCTCGAGGCCCGGGCACCATAACACCGCCCTCAAACCAGGCGTCCATTCGACCCCAGTAGAAACCCATGTAATCGGCAATTCCAGCCATCTCTTCATGTGGTTTCTCATAACTCCAGACCGCGTTTTCTGCCCTGCCGATTTGGGTACGCAAGGTCCAATAAGAAGCATGGCCTTTGTATGGGCAATAAGTGTGGTGGTCGGTCGGCTCAAGAATAGTCATCTTTACGTCCGGGCGAGGAAAGTAATAGACCGGGGCATGACCCAACTCATACATCACTCTAGCCTGGGAAGACTCAGCAACTGTTTCACCTCCAAATTCCACCCGCACCAGAGCAGGTAATATGTCGAAGTCAATCACGTATGCGGGATTGCGATGCCAGCCATTTGTATCCAACGAATGAGGATGGTTCATGAACAATTCTCTCTGGATTACAAAACTACGATCGCCAGATCACTCGGCCATAACGTTCAGTCGGATGTTGTGAGCGTACCCCAAACCTTGATGCGGCGAGGTTGAATCAGGAAAAGTGCTCTCGATTCAGGTACCGAGCTTCCATTCCAACGTTTCTCCATGTGGACACCGTACTTGTCGATGAACCGAGCGCCGACTCGACTGCGGTCAGATTCGCTGGTGAGAAAAGTCACGCTACCCTGTACGATGATGCACTCGATGCTTCCACCACCTCCCGACTCGACGACAAAACCGACGCGCGGGTCTCGACGCATGTTCGATACCTTCATGTCATCAGCCTGACTCACCATCGCAAGAACATCCCTGTCATGGACAAACCACATGGGCATAGCAAGTGGACTGCCATCCGGGTTGACCGTGGCTAACACACCGACTTCCTTTCCGGTGAGGTAATCCTGAACAAGCTTCGAGGCGAATTCGACTTCCTTCATCCCAGTCTCCTTACCGATGGCTATCTAGATAATCAGCTTCCACGTAAATTACAGTGTACCCATATTGTTGTACCCGAGATGGGTCCTCTCCAGTCTGTTTGAGTCACATTCTGGCGGGATCGGTGTTCAAGATAAAATGGCGTAGGTATTCAGTTTCTCACTGTTCCTTAACCGTGACTCTCTTTCTAGTAACTGCTGTCAGTTGACCACAAGTTCGTCGAGTGCATGCGTGATCGGCTCACAGGCTCCCTCTGTGACGACCGCCTGCTCACCCAGCGCCATCATATGGCCGCTTTCCCTGTCGACCATTAGCATGTGCATGAAGAAGACCATTCCAGGCTTCAGGATTTGCAGTTCACCTTCACGGATCAGTGGATCCTCCATCCAGGTCGGTGGAAACACGGCACCCATCGTATAGCCACAAACGTTGAGATAACTTTCTCCAAAGCCACCGGCAATGAAGGCCCGACGATGTCCCTCGAAGACATCGTGGACTGTCTTTCCTGGCCGCAGCGCTTCTTTACAGGCCTGGAGCGCCTCGCGGCAGACCAAGAACATGGCTCGATGTGCCGGGCTGGCCTCGCCCGTAACAAGCGCGAAGGTGAGTGCCGCGTGATAGTGTCGGTAGGAAGCGGCGAACTCGTGAAAGACCTGGTCACGCTCCTCGATGCAGCGCCCGCCCGACTTGTAGCGCACAAGCAGCGCCGACGGGCCACTACCCATAGGCCAGACGTGAGCCGGCGTGTCGCCGTCATTCGACCAGACAACACGGTGCATCGCAGCACGGATATCACCTTCGAAGGCGCCCGGCACTGACAAGTGTACCGCCTGCTCCTGAACAGCTTGGCAGATCTCACCTGCCTTGCGCATGTAGTCCAACTCGGCCGGGCTCTTGACCAACCGCTGGTGACGCAGGAGGTCCGAGGCGTCCACAAGTTCACAGAAACCTTTGAGCTCTGCCTCCAACAATTGGCCCCGCTTGGCAGACAGCCCGTAGGCATCGTATTCGACCCCAATGCGCTTGCCATTCATACCATGACTGTCAAGCATCTTGCGCACGTCGCTGGCAGGGTTCTCAGAACCTGAATCCACCCAGATACGAACGTCCTCGATAATTGAGGTGTAGGCGGCCTGAACTCTGTCAGCCGAGCGCGTAACCAGGGTCAACGCACCATCGAGGCCGAGAAATAGTGCTTGGAATAAAACAAAGCCGTCGGTGTCGTAGCCGGTCAGGTAGTACATGCTCTCCTGTTTGAACAGCAGCAGACCTTCAAGGTTTTGTTCGTTCATCCGTCGTCGCGCCTCGAAGAGACGCGCGTCAAACTCCTCCCTGATGAAATGTAGATTCATAATCCCTACCAAAAGCGGTGTATCAGCAACTAAGAAATCGGTCAGACGTAGTCGAGCTGGAAGAGCTGACCGTAGCCTTCGATAGCATCATCAATACCGGCGCGCCGCAGGCAGTCCCACATCATCCCCTGCAGGGAGCAGACTACGGGCTTGCCGGCGATGTCTTCAATCTCCTGAAGTACATCCAGAGTACGAATGCCACCACAGCTGACGAAGATCACATCGGCGTCGTCACGATCAATACTCAGCGCAAAATCGCGCAAATACGATGGTGTGATACGGCCCATCGCCTCACCATCTTCAATATTCAGGCCCTGGATGTCGAGAACCTCAAACCCTTTCTGGCGTAGAAACTTAGCGACTACTGTGTTGATTTCATCCAGATAAGGTGTGGCCACCACGATGCGGTGTGCCTGCAGTCGGCGAAGCCCATTGACAACCCCGGTTACCAGGGTTGTTGGCTGGGCCCAGGGAGCACCGCGCTTGATCTCAGTCATCACAGTATCTTCACCTATGACGATCGAGCCTGAGGTGCAAACGTAACAGATCACATCCGGACGGGCCTCGGGTTGTAGGATTGATGCAGCCTCGGCCATGCCGTCGATCGGCGCAGCCAGGTTGGCGACATTGGTGTCGTTGGAAGTACGCAGACGGGTGAAGCTGGCCCCAACGCCTTCAGGCAGTAAACGAGTAATGTTGTCTTCCCCAACCAGATCGGTAGAAAGCAAGATGAATCCCAGTTTGGCCCGCCAGTGCGTACCTTTGTCGAAGGACACCTCACGTGGCTTGGATTCCACTGTATCGCCAGAAAACACCCTTGACTCATGATTCATTCGTTTCCTCTCCAATCAGGCCCCCTGGTCTGACCAATCCAATCTATCATTGAAATGGGGGTTTGATACAGTACTTTAAGGCAACGGTGCTTAGGTGCAGCGAGAATTCGGCGAGTAGCAGTCCATTTTTGTCCTATTCGGAGCCGCCTTAAGAGGAAGAGCACGTCTTGAGCGCCCGCCACAGTGGCAGGTCTCAATGTCGAGCCGGAACACGCGGTTAAGCCGCTCGGCCCAGCTCATGGCGGGCAACCCTTTCCAAATAGAATATTAGTAAGTTTAGGATAACCGACTATCCTTACATAGACCCGGGTGTGAATGTGCGGGAAGCCTGATCCAGGCAAGTATGGCTTGGTCCTAAATAAGTTATCTCCAGGTTTTCATTTCGTTGCCAAAAACTATTTGTCTTCTTTTACGAGAAAGTCTAGAGTTCTCAATCGGCGAAGAAAACGATGACATCTTTCAAGGCCGAAAAGATTCTGTTTTGGCAACCACTGTTTGAACAATCAAGTATTAACGTAACACGGATCTGTATTATGAAAATCTCTCAATTCAGTATTATATTGGCACTCACTCTGATCTCGGTTGCCGCCCACGGCGATCCTGACCCCACAGATCTCGCCGCCGAGTCACTGGGTAAATTGGCGAAGGCCGAGGCAATCTCGGTTGATATCGCTATCGCGGAGGAGGCGGTACTCAGCCAAGGGCTGAAAATCCGAACCCTGCGTGAAGGGTCAGTCGTTCTAAGTCGCGCTAAAGGGTTTAAGTTCTCCCGATCTGGGGCCTTGCTTAAACAGCAGGTCGCCTACGATGGCAATAATGTCTATGGAATCGGAGACAAGGCCAAAGTATTCGTTTCGGTCCCAATTTCGGGAACGAATGACGAAGTCATGGATGTGCTCACCAAGGAAGCGGGGGCCTACCTTCCCGGGCGTGACCTTTTCTATAAGGACGCAGCAGAAGAGCTGCTCGCAGAAGTGCTGGAGGCGCATTACCTAGGTATCGCGCCGGTTGCTGGCGCAGCCTGTCATTACGTGGTGTTCCGAGGCCCCGACGTAGATTGGCATCTTTGGATCAATGAAAGCGATATGCTTCCATCGAAGTACCTGATTACCTCCAAGTGGATGACGGGCACACCCGAGTTTGAGATGACATTCTCGAACTGGAACCTCAATCCGAGTATCGATGACCAAACCTTTGTGCTCAGCGCGCCAGCGGGGTACGCCCAGGCGAAATTCATCGACATGCAGCCCACACATTAATTTCTAATCTGACGAATCTTTATTTTGGAGAATTCCATGAAGTTATCGAAAATATTGGTAGCGGTATCACTAGGACTAACACTGATGATGATCCAGTCCGTACATGTTGAGTTAAACGGTGCTGATGGCTGGGTAACAATTTCCGTCAGTGAGGCCGAGGCCAGTCAGAACAGGCGGGTTGCTCGGCGTACCTCACGCAGGACGGCCAAACGACAGACTTGTGGATCATCTTGGTGCTGATCTCTTGGAGTTGTCCCCATGCAAGGTAATAAATGATTCCGAAAGCGATGAATTCCGGAGCATTTTAATTAGTAGTCCTAGGTCTATTGATCGGCGGATCGAAAAATTTCAGCATAGGCACCTATAAAGGCGACAGGTGGATTTCGTTATCTTTTCAGGAGGTGAAGGCTGACGGTAATCGACGTGCGGCGCGGCGAACGTCGCGGTGCACCTCCCGTCGAAACTAGGCACCACATCTGGGATGTCAGTTCTTGGTGCAGAGTGGAGCCGAAGAGCGTAAACCACAGCCTCAAAATTGGAAACTCGGAATTAGCCCATTAGTAGCGGTCGATCGCGGGCAATCATCAGTCTACAACTTTGTATACCGCAGCAAAAAAGGCCACCTTCTAGGTGGCCTTTCTGTCGAGCGATAGAGTAAACCGTGCTTAGACCGCTTTCTTGGGGGGTACTGAGACGTCAGCAACAGACTTCTTCAACATTGACTGCACGCTGTCGGCATAATCACGGCCAAGCGCGACCGCTTCCTCGGAATCCTTGGCAATACTCGCTAATAGATCACGGGCGACTTCAGCCTGTTTTTCCAAGTAAACCTTAGCATCGTCGAGGTCTTTGATCTCCAGTCCTGCACGGGTATTATTAAGTGCAAGGTCGGCATAGTTACGCGCAGCTTTGAACTGTAAGTTGATCAGTTTCTCGAAATGCTCAAGTGCACTCTTGCTGACGTCGCTCGCAGCCTCAATTGATTCGTCGTATTGGTTGGCGGTTGTATTCATGGCTTAGTTCCTTGTCATTGAGTGAGTTAAATAATCTTGTTGCAGTGCAGTATATTCGTTTCTATTGTGCAGTGCAACATAATTTAAAGGATTTTTTTACCACATTAATTCAATGACTTATATATTTATTGTTGCACCGATTGTGGTTTCCTAGGCCTGAAGTAAGGCGCTGGGAAAGATTAATGGCGGATTACTGTACGCCGCTGTCCGCTGTTTTTTTTGGTCTGGGCTTATTCTGCCCAGTCTTTGGCTTGATTCACTAATTCTTGCCAGACACCACAAAACGGTGCCTCACTTTGGTTAGCTTTTGATTGAAAATGGATTACTTGCGAGATCCCGGATGTTTTTCATCCTGGCGCTCCTCTTCAGCAGTCGCCGAACCGGGATTTCGGTTGGGGGCAAGTCCTGCGGACGCGAGGAAATTTTGTTGCACTTCTTGCCAGATCTCGAGATTCTGCTTCGCTAGGTTAGACAGTGGACCGACCGAGGATTTCTGCATAAGGTCTGCGAACTGATCCTGGTAAGCCTGTTGCTGTTCCATGAAAAGCCCTAAGCTCTGGTTCAAGTAATCCGAAAAAGCGTGCTGGGTAGCATCACCATAAAAACGGATCATCCGAGTTAGGATTTCGGTGGTAAGAAGCGGCTCTCCTCCAGCTTCCTGTTCGTTGATAATCTGAAGGAGAATATTTCGGGTGATGTCCTCGCCTGTATTGGCATCTTGTACTTCGAAATCGACGCCCTCAACGATCAGTTGCCGAAGATTGGCAACGGTGACATACCGGCTGAGTTCGGTGTCGTACAGTCGCCGGTTACGATATTTCTTAATAATCCGAAGCTCGCTCATCAATGCTCTCTGGCTCTATTGTGCAACGCAATAATAAAATAATAGGGCTAAACTCGCAATCCATCAACACCAAAGCCCGGCAATTCCTCAGTACATGTGCTGGCCACCGTTGATCGAGAGCGTCGATCCAGTGATAAAAGAGGTCCTTTCCTCTATCAGAAAGCTTACTGCGTGCGCGATATCTGACGCATATCCAAGGCGACCGACTGGTATCCTGGCGATGATCTTTTCCAGCACTTTCTCGGGTACCGCACGTACCATGTCGGTGTCCACGTATCCCGGTGCAATTGCATTGACGGTGATCCCTTTGGCTGCGTTTTCCTGGGCCAGTGCCTTGGTAAATCCATGAATTCCAGACTTGGCTGCAGCGTAATTCACCTGTCCGTACTGCCCTGCCTGACCGTTAATCGAGCCAATGTTGACGATCCGCCCAAACTCGCTTTCTCGCATATCTTCGATAACGTTCCGACACATGTTGTAACACGAAGTTAAATTGGTTTGCAGCACAGCATTCCAATCGTCAGAGCCCATCCGGTGCAAAGTGCTATCACGTGTGATACCAGCGTTGTTGATCAGTATTTGGACGGGGCCGCCGAGGTCCTCGGCAATCTTTTTAACGGCGGCAGCGCACTCATCAAAAACAGCGACGTCGAACTTGTAGGTCGCAATTCCAGTAGCTTTACTGAATTCCTCCGCAGCCTGATCGTTGCCTGCATATGTGGCAGCAATCTTGTGGCCCGCCTCGCTGAGTTCGACCGAAATCGCCTTGCCAATTCCGCGAGTACCACCTGTGACAATTCCAACTCGTGACATTCTCATCTCTCCAGTTTTCTCAAATCGGCCATCAATAGCCGCTGTTTACCGCAGCAGATCGGACTTGTAGATTCATCCCCGTTCTATGCAAAGTGCAATGCCCATACCCCCACCGATGCACAGCGTAGCCAAACCGCGCTTCGCTTCTTGGCGGCGCAGCTCATGCACCAACGTTACCAGGATGCGTGCGCCGGAAGCCCCAATTGGGTGGCCGAGCGCAATCGCCCCGCCATTCACATTTACGATCGATGGATCCCAACCCATTTCCCCGTTCACCGCCAGTGCTTGTGCAGCAAACGCTTCATTGGCTTCGACCAGATCAAGATCGGATACGCTCCAAGCCGCTTTTTCGAGAGCACGACGACTAGCCGGTATGGGCCCAGTACCCATGATGGATGGGTCCACACCAGCAGTGGCCCAGGCAACAATTCGAGCTAACGGTTTGATCCCACGACGCTCTGCCTCTGTTGCGCTCATCAACACCATTGCTGCTGCACCGTCGTTAAGACCGGAAGCGTTCCCGGCCGTGACTGAACCGTCTTTGGCAAACGCAGGTCGCAATTCAGCTAATTTCTCCGCGGTAGTGCCGTGCCGGGGATATTCGTCCTGATCCACCACAGTTTCACTCTTGCGCGTTTTTACCGTGATAGGAACGATTTCCTCCGTAAAATAGCCAGACTTCTGTGCTGCTTCTGCTTTGCGCTGGGAATTGGCCGCGAACACATCTTGCGCTTCTCGGGAGATCTTGTACTCATTGGCAACATTCTCTGCTGTATTACCCATGTGATAGCCTTTGAATGCATCCCATAAGCCATCTTTGATCATGGAGTCGACCATCTCTAGCTGCCCCATCTTCTGTCCAGAACGGAGATACGCACAGTGCGTTGAGCGGCTCATGCTCTCTTGTCCGCCAGCGATCATGATATCGCTGTCGCCAGTAAGGATCGCCTGACAGCCCATTGCCACTGCCCGCAGTCCCGATCCGCAGACTTGGTTGATCGTTAGCGCTGTTTTCTCGACCGGAATGCCGGCGGCGATGGCCGCTTGGCGGGCTGGGTTCTGACCTGTTCCAGCAGTCAATACCTGACCCATGATCACGTCCGAGACCGCCTCCGCCTCCAGATCTGCGCGTTGCAACACTGCTTGGATCACTTCACATCCCAAATCAGTCGCAGCAAGTGAGCTCAAGCCGCCGTTAAAAGTGCCAATGGGGGTTCGCGCTGCACTGACAATAACTACGTCGCTCATATCCTTGTCCTCGTTTGCTTGGTGGCTGTTTGCTGCTATCGAACCGAATTAGGAATCATCGCCTCAGTGTCGAATCTACTCTGGATAAATGACCGCCGTTTCAGACGGCCATTTATCGATACGATCAGTAAAGACTAGCGTTAGGCCCTCTTTTTGGCAGCGACCTCACCAACGGACTTCTTTACCAACGATTGCAGGTTCTCCGCATAACTGCGGCCCACTATGATCGCTTCATTGGAATCCTTCGCAATATGCTCAAAGACACCACGGGCGACTTCGGCCTGCTTTCCCAAGTATGCCTTGGCACCATCGAGGTCTTTGACCTCCAGGGCCGCCTGGGTATTTGTGAGCGCAACATCAGCATAGTTGCGAGCAGCATTAAACTGTAAGTTCATCAGTTTCTCGAAATATTCCAGCGTGATCTTGCTGGCCTCGTTGCCTGCAGCGACGGCTTCATCGTATTGAATTGGATTTGCTCTCATGGCTTGATTCCTTGGTAATTGCGTGGATTTAACTAATTGGTGCAGTGCACAATATCAGGATTCTTTGTGCATTGCAACATATTCTTTTCTCGACTATACTACATATTATTATCAATGAGTTATATTTAGATAACGGACAACTGAAACACCTCAGGGAACATGTAGAAAACATAACTATTCATTGTGCGGCGCATCAATACCAGTAATCAAGGCGAAATCCGAGAAGTACCGGTGTTCTAGCCCTGTTGCCCCCTGGCGCTACCGACGACCCCTGTCTCATGTTACCTTGGTAACCTGAGCGCCTGTTCACCGGACAAGTAGGCTATGACCACCACTGAGCCCGAAGATCAGCAGGCAGGGGCATCGCTCGAAGGGCAAGAATGGGGACGTTATTCGGAACAGGAGAGCTGATCTGTCCACATCATCTATTGTGGCAGCCAAGCCTGAAATGGGCGGGGATCTACCACGGCACGGCTGCAGGTAAGGAGCGAGTAACTCAAGAGATTGCGGTGAATGGCTATGTATCCTGGAAACTTAACGCGGGGTTAGACAGCCGTCGCCTCTCTATCCATGGTGGCTAGCAAGAATACAAACAGGAGACCGATTATGGTAGCTACAGACGACAAAAAAAAACAAGACAATGTCGCGGAGTGGACTGATGCGATGAATTCCCTTGCTAGCAATTGGCAGAAAGCAATGGATGACTGGCCCTCTATGTGGAGTGAAAACATTAATTCATCACTGAATGCTACCGGCGAGTCACTCAAGGCGAGTTTGCAGAAAAATCCTACCGATCTTCTCGCTAATCTGCCATTGGCCAACGTCGACCGAGCCAATATCGTTTCCGCACAGACGGAGCTGTGGCAGGACTATCAGAAACTCTGGCTACACACCGCAAGTCGACTCCTTAATCCCGACAGTGTGCCTTTAGAAGACGATAGCAGGGATCCCCGTTTCAAAAATCCACTGTGGTCGGAGAATCCTGTTTTCGAATTCATCAAGAAGTCCTATCAACTAAACAGCAAGTGGCTATGCAGTTACCTATCCAACATCGCGGGTCTTGATGAGGCCACCGGCAAGAAGGTCGAGTTCTACGGTCAGCAGATGGTCGATGCAATGGCACCGACCAACTATCCGTTGACCAATCCGATGGTATTGAGAGAGATCGC
>Ga0066852_10000671_pt1 | contig 14148 bp, 12 predicted proteins | sample ETNtaG_27_FD_67283 | JGI IMG/M metagenome (GOLD analysis project Ga0066852, IMG submission 67283) | Marine microbial and viral communities from oxygen minimum zone, Eastern Pacific Ocean - ETNP201406SV63 | ecosystem: Environmental > Aquatic > Marine > Oceanic | place: Pacific Ocean: Eastern...
GTTCAGGCGGGTGAAGCTCAAGGCATGTTAAAATCCAATTTCAAAGATATGGACTGTGACAAGAACGGCGGATTGGACGGCGCTGAAATAAGCGGCTTCTTTACTGGAGCCGGATGTCCTAAATCGGCAATTGAGGAACCACTGTTCCGGGTCACATTACTTGGCACCGGAGCGCCACCCCCGAGAGTAAAGCGCTTCGGGCCATCTACCCTGATTGAGACTGACGCAGGCGGCTTTGTATTTGATGCCGGACGAGGTGCTACAATCCGAATCTTCCAGCTTGGCGGCGAGCATCCTCTGCGAGCCCGCCCCTATTTTGCCAGAGCTGACAAATTATTTCTAACTCACCTGCATTCCGACCATGTTGAAGGAATTCCAGATCTATGGCTTTCCGGTCGTATGTTTGGTCGACTTACACCGTTCCAAGTTTGGGGCCCACCAGGGACAAAAAGCCTTATGACTAACTTGGAAGCTGCCTATGCCGAAGATATCCGCGTTCGTCATAAAGCAAAAAAAGAAGCCAACAAGATCATTGCACGCGATGTATATCCGGGAGAGGTTTATAACAAAAATGGCGTATCAATTCGGGCATTCATGGTCGATCATCAACCCTTTAAATATGCGTTTGGGTTTCGAATCGATTACGCTGGCCGTGCTGTTGTTCTTTCTGGTGATACTAAATACTGTCAATGTGTGATTGATGCAGCTAAAGGTGCTGACCTTGTGATACACGAAGTAGCGGCAGTGTCTGAACAATTTAAGAAACAGATCCCCTTCTTCGCTACATTTGAAGATAACCACGTCACACCCGAAAGAGTTGGTAAGGTATTTGCCGCAGTCAAACCCAAACTCGGGGTCTTCACCCATTTGGTAACATATGGTGTTTCGCCTGATAAGATTATCGAACGAGCACGCAAAACGTATTCTGGGAAGATGGTGGTCGGCAAAGATTTAATGAGGATTTCAGTTGGGAAGGTGGTCCGTGTCTTGGATAAATAGTAATAACACAAGGGGCTGACATAGGTAAACTCAAAGTATTCGCATTTTGGCCCATGGCATCAAAACCTTCAACAGATTGGCTGTAGGCCGATAGTTGAGGCGCCACCCACATTCCTTGAGATAAAGATGGATGTGGTGCTTGGGAACGCCGTTGTAGCGGCAGAGATGCTGTTTGGCTTGGTTCCAGAAGTTCTCGATCTCGTTGATGCGGTTGCGGTGCTCGATCTAAACTTGCGGTTCTAGGGGATCGAAAATTTGCGCGGCGCCGATTGCTCAGTCATGCCGACGCTAGTTTCGGGCAATACCAACGCACCGACCATGATGGTCGCCGATCGGGCGGTGGACTTCATTCTCCAGAATGCTTGATTGAGTGCGCAAAAACTTGGATGATTCTGACGTCAAATTACTTTGCGAACAACGTCGACAAATCAATAGATGACTGCTTCTGGCTAATAGCGGACATCAAGCAGTCGGAAAATAATGTCCGTTCTTTAACCTAAAGCGGACACTGTAGATGTTTAATCAATTCGGTGAATTATTTGACAATCCAATATTTTGGATTACAAAAAGTCTTGCGAATTGTTATCATTACGTAAATGTTTCGCCGTTAAGAGAATAAATTATGAATGCCTTATCCATTACTGAAAGTGCCGCCAACCGCGTCACTGATCTCATAGCCTCAGATGGCAACGATCAATTAATGCTGCGCGTGACTGTATCGGCAGGAGGGTGCTCAGGTTTTTCTTATGGCTTCGATCTTGATGCAAACAAAACTGCTGAGGATCAAATTTTTGAAGATCATGGTGTCAAAATCATCATTGATGATATGTCTCTCGAAATTCTCGGCAATTCAGAAGTCGATTTTGTCGATGATCTGATGGGCGCGGCGTTTAGACTCAACATCCCTAGTGCGACATCTTCTTGTGGCTGTGGCGTCTCCTTTGCGGTTTAGCTATCCTTTGGCAGTTATAAATAATGTGTTATGAACGGCCCTTAATCGGGTCTTCTTTTTTTGGATAAAGCTTGAATGGTTAAAATAGCGACATGGAACGTCAATTCGGTTAAAGCCCGCCTAGCCCATCTGCTCAGATGGCTGGATGACTTTTCGCCGGATGTGGTTTTACTCCAGGAACTTAAATGCGTTGCCGAAGCTTTTCCGCATTTGGAAGTTGAAGATAAAGGCTACAACATCGCTGTCGCCGGCCAGAAAACCTATAACGGCGTCGCCATTCTTTCCAAAACACCGATTGATATCGAGCTGACGGAGCTGCCGGGCGATCCGAGCGATGAGCAAGCCCGCTATATTGAAGGATTTACGAGCGGCGTTCGCGTAGCGGCGATCTATCTACCCAATGGCAACCCCGTGGATACGGAAAAATATCCCTATAAGCTCGGTTTCATGGCTCGCCTGCATGATCACGCAAAAGAATTGCTCGCCACCGAGGACGTGTTTGTATTGGGCGGCGACTACAATGTCATTCCGGAAGATGCCGACGTCCATGACCCGGAAAGCTGGCGCGGCGATGCGCTGTTCCGGCCAGAGACTCATGCGGCATGGCGGAAACTTATATATCTTGGCCTCACCGATGCGTTCCGGGTCTTTAACCCGGAAGCCGGCCGCTATTCCTATTGGGATTACCGGGCCGGCGCCTGGAACAAAGACAATGGCATCCGCATCGATCATCTCCTGCTGTCACCGCAAGCCACTGACTTATTGACGGCCTCAGGCGTTGATCGCACGCCGCGCGGCTGGGAAAAACCGTCCGATCACACGCCGGTCTGGTGTGAGCTTGATTTGTAAGTTTGATAACAAATTAATGATTGACGCGTTCGCTCGGAAAAATCGCACTAACGATCGTGCTGGCATTCGGCGAACTGGATATTCTCCATTCCTAACTATTTTAGCCATTCCCTATTGTCTCGTGATGCCGCCTCATTAATACTAAAATTAAGTTAGCACTAGGGGACTCCAATCATGGATGAAGCACGCGTAAATGCTGCAGCTGATCGCCAGGAAATTAATGAATTACTGATGTACTGGGGGCAGGCCCGCGACCGTGCTGAATGGGAAAATTTGCGCAACTGTTTTCAACCTGACGGCACCATAGATATTGCTTGGATATCGGGTCCCGCCTCAGAGTTCGTTGACAATTCCGCTGAGCGGCTAGCCGAATTTAAGCAAGGTGAATACAGCAAACATGTTATGAGTCCGGGCCGCATTCAACTCAACGGCAATCGAGCCTTTAGTCAATGTCACTTCAATCATATCTCCCACGTGATTGTTAACGGCCATGAATTCGATTGGGAGTTTTGGGGTCAGTTTTTCGATCTTATTGAAAAGCGCGAGGACGGTGTGTGGCGACTTTTTAATCGAACTATGGTATATGAAAAGGACCGGCTAGACGCGGTGCATCCAGATGCCCTGCTCGAAGGTTATTTCGATGATACGGATTTCGCTGAATTTCTTCCCGAGGTCAGGTTCCTCAGTTGGCGGTTAAAAAAGAACGATATTCCGACAGCCAAAAATTTGCTCATCATCAACAGCCCGGAAGAATCTGCATTAATTGATGACTCCCTCAACTGGCTGGTAAGCAAGGCGTAAATAGATGAAAGGAATATTCTTCGCCGTAGCACGCCAGCCCTAGATATAACGCGATCATGCTTTTTTTTGAGAAACGATTCTCCAGCATCTGCTTGGCTAAGGATTCTTTGAGTTACTGCGCCTCGCGGCGAAAATCCTCCACTTCACTGGTCGAAACAGATTTAGCAATATCACCGGAAAGCCGCTTCTTACCCACCTCCGGACCAGTTGTAATATAAACTCTGGGCAATGCCTTCGTACTAGCATGCTCAGCAATCGCGTCTTCGCCACAAAGACCATCCAAAATTATCCGGGTCTTCTCTTAAGCTGAATACTGTTTGCGGGTGGCGCGGTGGATATCTTTAACCGTCTTCTCTGAGGAAGATCCCCGTGTTCTCATATTCTGTCTCATTCATAACTCCTATCTCGTTACGATGAGCCAGAAACTCTCTCTTATCAAATACTACAAGCTAGTGCCATAGATGTTGATAGGGAACAGTTGCAATATACTACCTAAGCTGAATAATCTCATTGTAGAGATAATTGGTCTTTGGTAGAATATTATTAGAAAAAGATCAAAGATTGAACCCGAATATTTTCATACATTTAGACTATAACGTTCGTAAAGGGAGCAGAATATGTCGAAAACACCAACTAAGTTTATAATCGCAAGTGCCGCTATTGCCGCAGCAATAGGCGTAGGAACAGTGAAACCGTTAAATGCTGCAGAATTTAATTTGCGCATGCATAGTTTTATTCCACCAGTCGCAAACCCAGCTAAAACTTGGTTAATACCATGGGCAAAAAAAATCAAAAAAGCATCGGGTGGCCGTGTTAATGTTAAAACCTTCTGGAAAATGCAATTAGGCGGCAAACCTCAGGCATTACTTGATCAAGTTCGGGATGGTGTTGTTGATATGGTTTGGACGCTTCCAGGCTTTACAACAGGGCGTATGCCAAAAGCAGAAATCTTTGAACTTCCTTTTCTTCATAAGGATGCCTTGTCATCCACACTTGCCCTACAAGATTATAAGGACAAACATTTGGGCAAAGAAACAGGCGATTTTCATGTTTTACTGATGCATGTTCATGCTGGTGTCCTTTTTATGACTAAAAAGCCGGTTCGTAAAATGGCAGACCTAAAGGGCATGAAAATACGTGGCGCGAACCGAACTTCTGTCTTACTTCTTCAGGCCCTTGGAGCAGACGGAATTGCCACACCTTTAGGCCGAATTCCGCCTATGCTTTCGAAAGGTGTGATCGACGGTGTTTTATTGCCATACGAAATTGCACCAGCGGTAAAAATGCATGAATTAGGTAAATATTTCACTGATCTCTCAGCTCCAGCGACCAGAATGAATACTGCCGTGTTTACATTTTTAATGAACAAAAAAAGCTATGCCAAATTACCAGCTGCCATGAAAAAAGTTATCGATGACAATTCTGGTAGAAACATTGCTGCCGCTGCGGGCAAAAACTGGGAAGCTATCGAAGCTCCATCTAAAAAAATAATGCAATCAAAGAAGAAAAATAAATTCTCGACCCTAAATGCAACTGAATCGGATAAGATCAGAAAAGTAGCACAAGCCGTCTACGGTAAGGTAGTATCAGAGCTGAAAAGTAAACATGGTATCAACAATGGCCAGCAGCTCATAGACGATGCTCGGGCAATGATCGCAAAATATAGCAAGTAATTAACCTTTCGAACATAAAAGACTGTGACTGAAGGTTTCGAAACAACCTACCGGCCTACCGATAAGGTAGGCCGGGTTCTCTATAAATACTCAGCTGCACTTGCTATCTTTGGCAGTTTCATCATTGGATTTATGGGACTATCAATAGCCGTTAGCGTAATTGGTCGGGCGACGGGTATTGGCTCAATCTCAGGTATTTACGATTTAATAGAAATTTGGACGTGCACCGCAATTTTTGCAGTATTACCTTACTGTCAACTAATGCGAGAAAACGTTATTGTCGACTTCATCTTGACCAGAGCATCAACACGGATGAAAGCAATTTGCGATGCTGCTGGAAGTTTAATATTCTTACTAATTGGAATATTGCTGACTTGGCGCCTTATTTATGGCGGCATAGATATGTACAATAATAACGAATCTTTCACGACAATTGGATTCCCGCGTTGGCTTTCTTTCCCATATGCAACTTTATGTATGACACTATTAATAGTCGTCTGTTTCTATACTTTAGCTCGCAGTATTTCTGAAGCCAGGGCTAATAAGTTTATTGACGATTCCTTGAATCGTCCCGGGCCCGAAATTCACGGTGAGCATTAAATGTTTGATTTAACTGGTTTAGAATACGGTGTTATTGGTTTCGTAGTGCTGATGGCACTGCTTGCTCTTAGAATTCCAATCGGTGTAGCCATGCTGTTGGTAGGTTTGGGCGGCTACGTTGAAATAGCTGGTAAGGTTGCCTTACTCAGTTATCTTAAGACCGAGGTCTATTATAGGTTTTCAACTTTTGATTTATCCGTCGCCCCCTTATTTATTTTGATGGGGCAACTCGCTTCAAAAGCAGGTTTATCTCAAGCACTATTTACAGCAGCTAATCGCTGTTTAGGCCACTTCCGTGGCGGTGTTGCCATGGCATCAGTTGGCGCATGTGCTGGATTTGGTGCAATCAGCGGCTCTTCACTAGCAACAGCTGCCATAATGGGTCAAGCAGCTCTTCCAGAGTTAAAGCGGTTCAAATATTCAGGCTCATTAGCAACAGGCTGTCTAGCCGCTGGCGGTACCCTCGGTATACTCATACCACCGTCACTAATCCTCATAATTTACGCAGTTATGGTAGAAGCCAATATTGCCACCCTTTTTCAAGCGGCACTCCTTCCTGGGATCCTTGCAGCTTTAGGCTACCTACTAGTGATTGCAATTATGGTGCGCATTAATCCTGAATCAGGTCCCGCTGCACCAAAAGCCACCCGTAAAGAAAGATGGGAATCTATCTTAGATATCTGGGGTGTATTACTTATATTTTTGTTAGTCATGGGTGGTATTTACACTGGAATCTTTACCCCAACCGAAGGCGCTGGCATTGGTTGTGTCGGCACGTTTTTGCTGGCTGTTACCCGGGGCGGAATGCGCTGGGAAGGTATTAAGGATGTATGTCTAGGAACAGCATCCACAACAGGTCTTATTTTTCTTATTATTCTCGGTGCCGCAGTATTTAGCGCCTTTTTAGGCTTTACAGAACTGCCTAATGACCTCGCGGAATTCTTCAGAAACTCGGGTCTACCTCCAGTCACTGTTATCATTATGATGGTTGTAGTTTATATCCTCCTCGGCTTCATTATGGATAGTCTCTCCATGATACTTCTCACCGTTCCAATTTTTTGGCCAATTATAGCGGCCCTGGATTTCGGCATGCCAGTCGAAGACGTAAAGCTTTGGTTTGGAATTATTTCTCTTATCGTCGTCGAAGTGGGTTTAATAACGCCACCTGTTGGCATGAATGTATTTGTCATTAGCTCCATGGCGAAAGATGTGCCGATGATTGAAACTTTCAAGGGTGTTATTCCGTTCTTCTTGTCCGATACCGTGCGCGTTGCATTCATTATTTGGTTGCCATCACTCACACTTATCTTGCCGAATTTTTGGGCTTCGGATTAGAATTTCATCAGCAATATACTCGATAAACTTATTAATATTAATTCAACCGCAGACCAAAAATAAAAAACTCTGACGACAGACAGCCCGAGGATGGCGTCGAAGATGCCGGGGAGTCGCATCTTACCGTGGAACTGCCAACACAACTGCAATGATTTTTCTGATCCTGCTCGGGGCTGGTATTTTCAATGCTTTTCTGGGCTTTAGTGAACTTCTTATCTTGGCTGCCGAATTCTTCAAAGAATCGACACTTTCACCCTATACCATCCTGTTGAGCATGATCGTAATGTATATCCTGCTTGGCTTTATTATGGGTTCACTATCCATGATCCTGCTGACCATCCCGATCTTCTGGCCGATTATCGCCGGCTTGGACTTTGGTCTTGGTCAAGATGATCTGAAACTTTGGTTCGGGATTATTACCCTGATAGTCGTCGAAGTTGGTTTAATAACACCGCCGGTTGGTTTGAATGTATTTGTTATTAACTCAATGGCCAAAGAGGTACCGATGATTGAGACCTTTAAAGGTGTCATTCCGTTCCTCATTTCAGACGGTGTGCGCGTCGTGATCATTATTGCAATTCCGTCATTTACCCTGATCCTGCCGCATTTGCTAGCACTCGAGTAAAACTCTCTCAATTCGGAATAACTTTCCGCTAGTGACATTGATCTCCTAAACGCCGATCATCGAAATACGTGCGCTCAACCATGCACGCCAATGACAGCAGCGGCGATGGTCACAAAGCTTAAAGTAATCAGCACAATGTGGGCTCTAAAAATTAGCCCCAAAACACGTTTTGGGTCTGAGTGCGCTTGTTTTTCAAACCATTTGTGGAGGAGCAGTGGCTCCAAAATAAATATCACAACGGTAAAAACCACATAGATAAAAATCATCGCGTGAACCCACCAATAGGCCGGGTCAAGCAGTCGTTGCCAGGCATCCAACACATAGAGCATATAAAGCCCCGTTAGACCGGTGATCTGGGTGGTGTATTTAGCCTGCCTGGCAACGCGGGCCTCAATCTGTTCAAACGTGCAGGTGCTTTCACCGGCATCGGCACCGCGCCGTAAAACCGGCAAGATAATAAACGTAGTAAAGGAAACACTGCCGATCCACATCACCACAGCAATGACGTGCAGCGCACGGGCTATCGCAAACTCATCCATCACAGATTATTCGGCTTGGCTAACATCACGAACCGCACCTCGGGCAGCACTGGTGGTCAGGGCTGCATAAGCACGAAGGGCCTGCGTTATCACACGTGTGCGCGGGGCAGCCGGCTTCCAGGCATCCTTGCCTTTGGCATCCATGGCATTGCGGCGGCGTTGCAGTTCAGCGTCATCAACTGCGACATTGATCGTCCGATTGGGAATATTAATATCGATCGTGTCACCCTCCTCAACCAGACCAATATTGCCACCTTCCGCTGCTTCAGGTGAAGCATGACCGATGGATAAACCGGAAGTACCGCCGGAAAAACGGCCATCAGTGACCAGCGCGCATTCTTTGCCCTTGCCCATCGATTTCAGATAACTCGTAGGGTACAGCATCTCCTGCATGCCAGGCCCGCCTTTCGGCCCCTCATAACGTATCAGAACAATATCACCGGAATTTATTTCTCGGCTTAGGATAGACTTACAGGCATCATCCTGACTTTCGAAAATTCGCGCCGGTCCAGAAAATTTGAGATTACTGGGATCGACACCGGCGGTTTTAACAATGCAACCGTCCAAGGCGATATTGCCATAGAGCACAGCCAAGCCGCCATCCGCACTGTAGGCGTTTTCGACCGAGCGGATGCAGCCGTTTTCACGGTCATCATCCAGGCTTTCATAGCGGTTCTGCTGGCTGAATGCCTCAATCGTTTTAACGCCACCCGGCGCCGCGCGATAAAATTTCTGAACATTCGGGTCGTTGGATTTAATTATATCCCATTGATCAATCGCATTGCCAAGAGTTGGCGCATAAGTGGTTGTGACATTCCGGTCCAACAAGCCGCCGCGGTCAAGCTCGCCCAGAATACCCATAATGCCGCCAGCACGGTGGACATCTTCCATGTGGTAGTCCTGAGTGCTGGGCGCGACTTTACAAATGTTCGGCACCTTTCGAGACAGGCGATCAATATCCTGCATGGTGAAATCCACATCCGCTTCCTCGGCAATCGCCAGCAGATGCAGAACCGTATTGGTCGAACCTCCCATCGCAATATCAAGGGTCATAGCATTTTCAAAACCCGCTTTGCCAACGGCGCGAGGCAATGCAGTTTCATCTTCTTCTTTGTAGTACCGCCGACAGTTTTCAACTATTTGCCGCCCGGCGCTCAAAAACAGCTCTTTTCGATCATTGTGGGTTGCCAAAGCGCTACCGTTGCCGGGCAATCCCATTCCCAAGGCTTCGGCCAAACAGTTCATTGAGTTGGCAGTGAACATCCCCGAGCACGAGCCGCAAGTTGGGCAGGATTCGCGCTCATATTCTTCGGCCAGTTTATCACTGACATCCGGATTTGCTCCTTCGATCATGGCATCGATCAAATCAATGGCGATTTCCTTGCCATCTACCTCAATTTTGCCAGCTTCCATTGGTCCACCCGAGACAAAAATAGCAGGTATGTTCAGCCGCATCGCCGCCATCAGCATACCGGGCGTGATCTTGTCACAATTTGAAATACACACCATCGCATCAGCACAATGGGCGTTGACCATATACTCGGTTGAATCGGCGATGATCTCGCGTGACGGGAGAGAATACAGCATGCCGTCATGACCCATGGCGATACCGTCATCGACCGCAATGGTATTAAACTCCTTGGCGACGCCGCCAGCGACCTCGACTTCACGCGCGACAAGCTGACCCAAATTCTGAAGATGAACATGGCCCGGCACAAATTGGGTGAAGGAATTTACAATGGCGACAATTGGTTTGCCAAAATCATCGTCGGTCATTCCAGTAGCGCGCCATAAACCTCGCGCACCCGCCATATTGCGACCATGAGTCGATGTCTTAGAACGTAAATCTGGCATAACTTTTCCTCTGCCTGCTGAGCTTTATATGATGGGGCGTATTCATACCTGAATATATAGCCGATACAATATTTAAGTCGATGATGGTGACCCAGCTTAAAGGCTGCCAAGATTGCCTTTCGTCATTTCATCCAACGTCTCTTCAAGCTTTTTCAAGCGCTTTTCAAGATCAACATCCAATCTGATCAATTTGTAAATACGAGATGATGATAGGGAAAATGATTTATGAACCACTTCCTACTTGAGGTAATTTGAGATATCGTGTTATGCATAAAAGCAAGAGTCAAAAAAGAACTTGGATACCTTATCAAATTTTAAATATCTTCAAGGGAGATCATAATGAAAAATAGACTTTTAGAATTCGTAGTAGCTGTATCTGCGGTGGCATTACTATCTGTTACTACGACTGCTGGTGCGGGAACACTCGAAGACGTAAAAAAACGCGGCGTGCTACGTTGCGTTGTCAGCACTGGAGTTGCAGGCTTCGCTTATCCGGATAAAAGTGGTGTTTGGAAAGGCTTTGACATCGATTTCTGCCGTGCAACTGCTGCGGCGGTCTTGGGAGACTCGAAAAAGATCAAGGCGGTCACCTCGACCGGTAAAACTCGCTTCACCAAACTCAACGCGAATGAAGGCGACGTGCTATGGCGGAACACTACCATTACTTTCTCGCGTGATGTTGGCGTGAAACTCCGTTTCCACGGCGTCAACTACTATGATGGTCAAGGCTTCATGGTAAATAAAAAACTCGGTGTTAAGAGTGCCAAGGAACTTAATGGAGCCTCAATCTGCATCCAGACCGGCACAACGACCGAGCTCAATCTAGCCGATTATTTCCATGCCAACGGCATGAAATACGAGGCAGTGCCTATCGAGACCAATGACGAAGCTCGTCAGAACTACGTTGGTGGACGGTGCGATGTCTACACCACTGATGCTTCGGGCCTGGCTGCGACCCGATCAACATTTTCAGATCCTAATAATCATATCATCTTACCTGAGATCATCTCAAAGGAACCCCTAGGTCCCGCCACCCGTCATGGTGACGATCAATGGTCTGATATTGTTACCTGGGTTTACTATGCAACGGTAACGGCTGAGGAAAAGGGCGTTACACAGGCTAATGTCGATAAGATGAAAAGCTCCAAGGATCCTGAAATCTTGAGGTTGTTGGGCGTTGAAGGCGCTCAGGGTAAAGAGTTGGGTCTCAGTAAGGACTGGGCCTACAACATCATCAAGCAGATCGGCAACTATGGTGAGATCTTTGAGCGGAATATTGGTGTAAAAACCCCGATTGGCCTGAGCCGTGGACTGAATGATTTGTGGACGCGTGGCGGCTTACAATATGCGCCACCGTTCCGTTAAGACCGGCTAGCAGACGATCAATTTAGAAACGTACCGGCGCTCTCTGGCGCCGGTATGTTTCGGCTTTTCTTTTCGTCTGTATTTACTTATTTTTTCCTGCTATCACGGTGTAAAACTCTAAGAAGTAGAGACATCAACCATGGCCGTAATTTCCGAGAATGGTGCCAACACGCGCAACTTGATAACGCGCCTTTGGAGCAATCGGGAAACTCGTTCTGTCATCATACAGATCGTGACATTGACGGTAATATTCGCCACTCTTGCGTTCATTTTCCGCAATGTCGTTATCAACCTCGACGCGAGGGGAAAGGAGTTCAATTTTGATTTTCTGTTTCACCCCGCTGCTTACGACATAACGTTTTCACCTTTTATTGAATACAGCTCTAGATCCACACATCTGCGGGCTGCGGTCGTCGGCATTCTTAACACTTTGTTAGTTGCCGCGTGTGGTATCGTCTTAGCAACACTCCTGGGCTTCATTATGGGAATTCTCAGGCTCTCTTCGAACTGGATAGTGAACCGTACTGTTTATTGCTTCTTGGAATTTACGCGTAACGTCCCTGTTCTTCTGCATATCCTGTTTGTTCACGGGCTTATCGTGATCCAGCTGCCAGTGCCAAAGAAGGCGGTAAATCTTGCTGATTCCTTCTTTCTCACAAATAGGGGATTTTTTATTCCCAAGCCTGTTTGGGAATCTGGATCAGGGCTTGTCGCGGTAGTATTACTGATCTCGATCGCTTTCGTTGTATTATTTAAACGTTGGGCGAAAAAGGCTCAAGACTCGACAGGGCGAGTTTATCCCGTTTTGGGGATTTCGACTGGAGTAATTGTAGGAGCAACGGCTTTAGCTTTCCTTGCCGCGGATATGCCACTTTCCTGGAATATTCCTGAGTTAAGGGGATTCAACTTCAGTGGTGGAATTGCGATCAAACCCGAGTTCATCGCGCTGTGGCTAGCTCTTTCATATTATACGTCCAGCTTTATTGCGGAGATTGTCCGCGGGGGCATTCTTGCGATTAGCCATGGGCAGACAGAAGCGGCACATGCGCTCGGACTTCGCCCCAACAGGACATTGCAGCTTATCATTATCCCCCAAGCTCTTCGCGTAATCGTGCCACCTTTAGCTAGCCAGTATCTAAACCTGACAAAGAATTCCTCTTTAGCAATTGCTATCGGCTACATGGACGTCGTTGCGACGGTGGGTGGCATTACGCTAATGCAAACTGGTAAAGAGATGGAAACAATGATTATCGTTCTTTTAACCTACCTGGTCTTCTCTCTAATTATCTCAGGATTCATGAATTTGTATAATAAAAAGATGGCGTTGGTAGAGAGATGAGGAATGTCTGATACAGCAAAAACCTACAAAATTGGCCAGCATCCGGATTTGCCGCCACCACGCACCGAAGTCGGTGTCCTCGGCTGGTTCAAACATAAACTCTTTTCGACACCGTTAAACATAGCGTTGACCCTCCTAGCCGCCTGGTTTCTATGGTCGGTGATACCACCGCTGTTCGAGTGGATCGTATTGGATTCAGTTTGGACGGCGGAGTCACGGAAAGAATGCTGGGGTAAGATGGAGGTACCGGAAGGTGGCGCCTGCTGGGCTTTCATCAAAGATCGGCTTGAGCTTTTTATTTATGGGTTTTATCCCGCACCCCAGCGTTGGCGCGTCAATCTGTCGTTTGTGCTTTTGATAATGGCGATCGTACCAGTTCTTTATGACAAGATGCTGGCCAGAAAATTCGGGCTCTGGTACTCGGTGGCCTTCCCGTTTATCGCCGGCTGGCTTCTGGTCGGCGGTTTTGGCTTAACCCCCGTTGAAACTGACCAATTTGGCGGCATCATGCTTACGCTGATTATAGGCGTCACTGGCATCTCCTTTTCGCTCCCGATTGGTGTACTCCTCGCCCTCGGGCGTCGGTCGAAGATGCCAGTCCTAAGAATAGTGTGCGTTATGTTCATCGAGTTCATCCGTGGTGTACCCCTGATTGCCTTGCTGTTCATTGCATCAACCATGCTAAATTACTTTCTTCCACCGGGAACAGTCTTCGATCTGTTGTTGCGGGTGCTTATCATGGTTACATTATTTTCGTCAGCTTACATTGCCGAAGTTGTTCGTGGCGGATTACAGGCTATTCCTAATGGTCAGTTCGAGGCTGCAGATTCGCTCGGCTTAACCTACGTGAAAGCCCACCTGTTAATTATCCTGCCACAGGCTCTAAAGATCTCAATACCGGGTATCGTCAATACATTCATTGGGCTTTTCAAAGATACCACGTTGGTTTTGATCATCGGTATGCTCGATCCATTGGGTATTGGACGAGCATCACTGGCAGATGCCGTCTGGGCGGGATTGGCGCGCGAAGTCTATCTCTTTATCGCCCTTTTCTTTTTCATCTGTTGCTTCAGTATGTCGAGATACTCACTATACCTGGAGCGAAAACTCCATACCGGCCACTAGCGTAACCAGGACGCAGAATCCGATCGGAAAAAAACTAGGAGGTAATATTATGCCAACAATCGCAACCGATGGCATTGCAGAGGACAAAATTC
>Ga0066852_10000676_pt1 | contig 14085 bp, 7 predicted proteins | sample ETNtaG_27_FD_67283 | JGI IMG/M metagenome (GOLD analysis project Ga0066852, IMG submission 67283) | Marine microbial and viral communities from oxygen minimum zone, Eastern Pacific Ocean - ETNP201406SV63 | ecosystem: Environmental > Aquatic > Marine > Oceanic | place: Pacific Ocean: Eastern...
TTGATTCGGTTGATTCGGTTGATTCGGTTGATTCGGTTGATTCGGTTGATTCGGTTGATTCGGTTGATTCGGTTGATTCGGTTGATTCGGTTGATTCGGTTGATTCGGTTGGTTCGGTTGCCTGGCCAAGCGCTTGGTCTGGCTCTGGAGGCTTGGTCGTGTCGCTGGCTTCGCTGGCCGGTACCCCGACTGCGCTTGGCTCCGGCGTTTCGGCCGGCTTGGCTTCCCCGGCAACGGGAGCGTCAACTGCGGCAGTGGTAGCGGGCTCTGCCGGTGCGTCGACCTTCGGCTTCTTGTCCGGCTTCGGTTTTTTCTTTTTCGGCTGCGGCGGCTGCGGCTTGGGGGCGATCTCCATCTGGCCGTTGGCGTACTCGATGACATGGCCCTGGTGCACGAGCCAATGCAGGTCACTGAGCACAGCGGTGCGCTCGGGGGATAGCGGGGGCTCCGCGTTCGGGGCATCCTCCCCAGCGGGTGCCTCGGCCTTTTCCTGTTTCTCCGGCTCGGGGGCAAACTGGTCGAGGATCATCCGGCGGGTGCAGTCCCGGTTCTCGACAACGAACGTGACGATGTCGCGGATGCTGTCGCTCACCGGGGTTTGTTCGAGGTTTAAATGATGCGGGCGCGACACTGAAACGTGGGTGACGCTTTTTTTTCGCTTGAAGAATTGCAGGCCGTGGCTGCTGAACTCCCGGCTGAGCATATTGACGACTTTCAGCGGAAAGCGCCGCTGGTCATCGAGTTCGTAGCGGACGAGGTTCTGCATTCGCGGCGGGGTTTTTTTGCTAAAAACAGCCGCCTTAAGAGCGACATCGTCCACGCTGGCGATCACGTTGGCCAGATGGTGCTGCCAGAAATGTTCGCGGACCGCCGCGCGCGACTCGAGCCTGGTCTCCTCCGGCAGGTTGATAGCGATGTACTCGGTCTTCCAGCTTTGCTCGTCGAGCCACTGCTTCACGACCTCCTCGTCATGAACGATTTTCACGCGCGACTTGAAAACGTCGAACGGCAGCCGGGAAAAACGGTCCGCGTGCAGGGCACGAAGCTTGTCCTGATAGCCGTGATAGTTCGGCGGCCCGAGAATCTCGTCGCTCATGCCGCACTGCGCCACGAAGGTGTAGGTGCCCTTGGGCGGCTCGATCTCGATTTTATCGGTCTTGTAAAACGTGTCGAAATGCCGGCTCAGCACATGGTCCACTGCCTGATCCTGAGAGAGCCAAACCGTCTCGTCCACCTGGCAGAAAAACAGCGGCTGGGCGACGGAGCCGTCCTCCTTCTTTTGGGTCTTGAGAACGACGAAGTAGCGCTCCGGCTTGGCGAGAATCAGCCGCGCGATGTCGAACAGCGGATAGGCCCGGCCGGTGTGCTTAATCTGCCGGGCGATCGACTCGACGCCGTTTTTCTCCGGCTGAACGGCCACGTCCAATTCCAACGGCGGGCGCTGCGGCACCTCGCTGCGCCGAAAGTCCTTCCTTTTGTCGAAGGGCCGTTTGCCGTCGTGCTTTTGAAATTTTGGACGCCGGTCGCCATCGCGGTTGCGATCCCGGTCGCGGCCGCGGTTGTCGTCGCGCCGTCGGGGTGGCCGGTCGCCCCAGTCGCTGCGTCCGCGCGAACGGGGCCTCTCTTCGCCGGCGTAGTCGGCATACGGTTTTGTGTCATTCGGTTTCTGCGCCCAAGCGGGGAGAAACTCCAGGTCCAGATCCAGCTCCTTCAGCGGATCGGTGTCTTTGGCTTCACTCATTGCGGATGGATATCCGTGATATCGGGTTGGTTGCGGCTGATGACCGGTGGAAGAAAGTGAACCTCGAACAAACTGAAAACAAGGTTAAATTCGTGCGAAAAGGTCACTCACTTGACCACCCAGTCCGTGGGTGCCTTGAACTTTTTTCTGCCTGCGTTGTAAACACCCACGCCGTCTGGTGGTTGCAGTTTGCGATGCGCCACCAACTTTCTCGCGAGCTGAGCGGCCACCTCGGGGTGCCTCGACAAGAGATCGGTCGTCTCGTTCGGGTCGCGGTCGATCCGGAACAAAAACCGCTCGTGCTTCGCTGTTTGCCACTCGCCGCTGGCAATGTTCGGCCCATTGATCAGCAGCTTCCACTTGGCCGTGCGAATCGCGATCTTTTCCCTGTCTTCGCCGGCTTGGCCGTGGTAGAAATACAACTCGCGATCAAGCCGCCTGCGCTTGGCCTGCAACAGCTCCAGCACATCCCGCCCGTCGAACGGCTTGTTGCCAAGGCCGGCTGATGACCCGGCGGCTGTGAGCTTGGCCAAGGTCGGCATCACGTCGATGCACGACAGTGGCACACTGACCTTTCCGCCGCCGCGAATCCCGCCGCTTGCCCAACGCACGGCTGCCGGCACGCGCACGCCGCCCTCCCACACATCGAGCTTGTTGCCGCGCAACGGCAGGTTGTTGTCGGCGATCGCTGACACGCCGCCGTTGTCGCTGAAAAACCAAACCAGCGTGTCGTCCGCCTCGCCCGAGTCGTCGATCGCGCGGAGAATCCGCCCTATACCGTCATCCATGCACGACACCATCGCCGCCACCTTCTGCCGCAGGTTTCTTTTTTTGCCGCTCGCATTTCCCTCAGCCAGGTGGGCGAATTTTTTTAGGTATTTTTCCAGTGCCTGAAACGGCGAGTGCGGCGCATTGAACGGAACGTAGCAAAGATACGGAGCGGCGCCTTTTGCGTTTTGAGCGATGAACCGGCTGGCCGCACCGGCGATCAGGTCAGTCGAGTAGCCCTGCTCGCCGCTGGCCTTTTCGTTGAGGTGCCAGTCACGCTCGCCCTCGCGGGTCAGGTCGAAATAATCGATCGCCCCATTGTAATGGCCGTGAAAATGCGTGAAACCCTGGCTGTTCGGGTGCCATTTTGCGTCGTTGTGACCCAGATGCCATTTGCCGAAAACGCCGCGGTGCCGGTAACCCGCCTTGGCCAAGGCCTCCGGCAGCATGACCTCGCCGGGATCCAGGCCAAAATGCCGCCACGGCGGAATGACCGCGCGCGCCATCCCAAAACGGATCGGGTAGCGGCCGGTCATCAGCCCGGCACGCGTCGGGCTGCACATCGGGAACACGTAAAAGTGATCCAACTCGACACCCTCGCGGGCGATCCGGTCGAGGTGCGGTGTTGGGATGCGGTCCGAGTGGAAGCCAACATCCGCCCAGCCAAGATCGTCGGCGACAATGATAACGATGTTGGGCTTCTTCACCGCAGCAACGGCGGCCGGCTTTGCCAAGGTCAAGGCGGCAATCGAAAACAAAAGAGCGGAAACAAAAACGCGAGTCATGAAACCTGAGAGTTGAACCGCGCTCAACATCCGCCAGTAACACCGAGATTGCAAGCCGCCCGCCACTTGGCCAAGCGCTTGGCTAGGCGCAGTCATCCCGCTACACCTGCCCCTTCTACGGCGGGGGATTATTCGATCCATGCGGTGGCTGCAGCGAGGTCACCCAGACCCTATTCGTCTACTGCAGCGCGTGCGGTCAAGAAAACGAACTGGCGAGCTGAAATCAAACGCTACATTGTGCTTGGCAGTGCATCCAGCTTCAGACCGCCTCGAGCCGCCCGCTGCGGATACTCCGCGCGACCGCGTCGGTGAACTCCATGTAGTGCACTCCATCGGCAAACGTCGTGTGTGTTACGCTGCGTTCGCCCCGGATGGCAGCGACGAAATCGGCCTCGACTTGCCATTCGCCCTGTTCTCCGTCAGCGATGGAAATTTCTGTTTGCAGCCGGTCGCCTCTGCGGCCGCCAAACAGCCGGTCGCCGGTGAGTCGCAGCATGCCTCCGCTGCCGAACAGGTAAACCGCATCGTCCTCAAGCAACGCGGTGACGGCGGACTGCTGCAGATGCAGTTGTGCGCCGCACTCGAGATCAGCGACGACATCGAGATGCTCCGGCACTTCGACCGGTTGGGGCTCGCCCGTTTCATTAGGTCGTTGCGTGGTGAAGGTCTTTGCCCGGGCCATCACGTTCGTCGCACGGCTCACCCAACGCATAACGGCCTCGTAGTAAATGCCCATCGCCAAAATGTTGTTGCCGCTCAGTTCGCTGTTCTGCCGCCAGTGCATCGGCGAACCGCTGTCGAGAAAGCCACCGCGAATACGGCTCTCAACGGCGAGCAGTTGGCCAAGGTAACCCTCGGCGATGAGCCGCTGGATGGTCGCGTCGGCGAACAGCGTGATCGGCGACGGCACAACCTGCGCCACCAACCCCGGCTTGGCCAAGCTGGCGTCGAGCATGCGTCGGGCCTCGCCGGCGTTCATCGCCATGCGCGCCTCGGTGAGCACGTGTTTGCCGGCGTCGAGCGCGGCCAGCGTCACCGGGCAGTGTAGGTACGGCCAGGTGCCAATAACGATGGCGTTCGTGTCCGGATCGGCGACCGCCTTCTCCCAATGCCCGTAAGTTTTCGGGATACCAAAGCGCTTGGCCACGGCGGCCGACGACGCCTCGCTGCGGTTGGCCACGCCGACGATCTCCACGCCATCAATTGCCTGCAGCAGCGGAATGTGCTTGCTCGTCGTGTTGGCTCCCGCACCAACAATCCCCACGCGCACGTCACTCATCGTGAAATTGGCAGTCTATGTATTTGTTTCAGCCGGAAGGCTATTCCTTCTCGCTGGCGTGTCGGCGCAGGATTGCGATGACTGTTTCGTCCCTGGCGTAGTCAAGGACGGTCTTGCCACGCTTGTCCTTGTGCTCGATATCGGCACCACGGCTGAGCAACTGGCTCACTAGTTCAGGGCGCCGACCTCGAACGGCCCAAAAAAGAGGCGTCACGCCAGAACTGTCAGCGAGGTTCGGGTTCGCGCCCCGGGCGAGCAGATGGGAGACAACAGCGTGTTTCTTGGTGCGCATGGCCCACAGCAACGCCGTTTTGCCGCTCTTGTCCTGCGAGTTAACCTTGATGCCGTTGGCCAGGTGGTATTTCACGGCATCGATGTCGCCGCTCCCAGCACTGCGGAAGATGTCTCTCTTGGGCGTCGTGTCTTCCGGCTTCGGATTGACAGCCGGCTCAACGGCTGGGGCCGGCTTGGGAGTCACCACTGCCTCCGGCTTGGGGGTCGCATCGGTCAACGGCTTGAGGGCCTGCTTGGGAGCCGGCTCCGGCTCCGGCTCGGGCATCACGGCCGCCTCCGGCTTAGCGGGTGGAGCCAAGACAACGGATGAGGCGTTGCTGTTGTCAGCGGAGCTGCCGGAGGCGGCATCCTGTTCGGGGGTTTCGGAGCCACAACCGGCCAGGCCAAGCGACAGCAGCAGATTCAGGCCAATAAAACGCACTTTCATGAACCGCCGTTTTTGCGGAGGCCGGCTTGGCCTGTCAAGGCCGCCTTGACTTTTGCTGCTAGGTAAAGCGTAAAACCGGCGAAAACAGGTTTTTTCTATGACCTTGCAAAAGGGCGGAATCACGGTATAATGCGCGGCCCCTTGTAGCCCAATCGGGCTGTTTTGGTTTACCGGAGAAACCAGACCACAATTTAATCATGCCAATCGCATCACCGAAGCAGTACGCCGCGATGCTGGACGCCGCCCAACAGGGCGACTACGCCTACCCGGCGGTCAACATCACCTCCATCACCACGATCAACGCCGCGCTCAAGGCGTTCGCCGACGCGAAGTCCGACGGCATCATCCAGATGTCCACAGGCGGCGGGCAGTTCGCCTCCGGGCTGAGCAACAACGATCCAGTACTCGGCTGCATCGTGCTCGCCGAGGCCGCCCACCGACTGGCCGAGCGGTACGACATCCTCATTGGCCTGCACACCGACCATTGCCAGCCGGAGAAAGCGACCGGCTTCCTCAAGCCTCTCATCGAGGAGACGGCCCGGCGGCGCGCCAACGGACAGGCCAACCTGTTCCAGAGCCACATGCTCGACGCGTCCATTCTGCCGCTCGAGGAGAACATGGCCATCTCGAAGGAGTACCTCGAGTTGTGTGCCGCCAACGAAATCATCCTCGAGGTCGAGGCCGGCGTCGTCGGTGGCGAGGAGGACGGCGCGGCCGGAAACGAGGACACCCCGGCGGAGAAACTCTACACCACCCCGGAGGACATGCTCACGGTTTACGAGAGTCTTGATGGCATCGGCCGCTACATGTTCGCCGCCACCTTCGGCAACGTGCACGGAGCGTACAAGCCAGGTGCCGTCAAGCTGCAGCCGGACATCCTCAAGCAGGGCCAGGACACCGTCATCGCCAGGCACGGCGAGGAGGCCAAGTTCGACCTCGTCTTCCACGGCGGCAGCGGCTCCGCCAAGCACGAGATCAAGGAAACCCTAGAGTACGGCGTGATCAAAATGAACATCGACACCGACACGCAGTACTCCTTCACCCGCCCCATCGCAGATCACATGATGACGAACTACGAGGGCGTACTGAAGATCGACGGCGAGGTCGGCATCAAGAAAGTGTACGACCCGCGCTCCTACCTCAAGAAAGCCGAGCAGGCCACGGCGGACCGCCTCATCGAGGCCTGCAACGACCTCGAGAGCACCGGCAAGACCATCTTCGGCACGGTCTAATCCCTCTCTTGGCCAAGGCTCCGCACCGCTTGACCAAGGTTTCCCGCTGCTTGGCCAAGCGCTTGGCTATTTGCCCATCGAGATGACGTCGCTCTCGCCACCGGGCTCCACGGCCGCTTTCGACTTAGTCGCACGCCTGCGCGAGTCGGCCGGCTTGACCGTGCGCCCCCGGGCGGCGTCTTCACCCCGCTCGGTCTCCTGGAATTTCACCGACACGATCTTGCTGACCCCCTGCTCCTGCATCGTCACCCCGTATAACGTGTCCGCCATGCTGATGGTGCGTTTGTTGTGCGTGATGATGAGAAACTGGGACTGGTCGAGAAACCGCTTGAGTACACGGATGAAACGGTTGATGTTCGACTCGTCCAGCGGCGCATCCAACTCGTCCAGCAGGCAAAACGGGCTCGGACTGACCTGATAAATTGAAAACAGCAGCGACACAGCAGTCATCGTCTGCTCGCCGCCGGAAAGCAGGGTGATGCTCTGGAGTTTCTTGCCCGGGGGCCGTGCCACGATCTCGATGCCGCTGTTGAGCACGTCCTCCTCGTCCACCAGCACCAGGTCGGCCTTGCCTCCCTCGAACACCTCGGTGAACAGGTCACGGAAGTTTTCACGAATCTGCTCGAAGGTTGTGCGAAACATCTCCGTGGTCTCTGTGTTGATCTTCTCGATGATCTCCAGCAGCCGCTCCTTGGCCTGAACCAGATCGTCGTGATGGCGGGTCAGTTCCGCGTAGCGCTGCTCGATTTCCTTGTATTCCTCGATGGCAACCAGGTTCACCGGTCCCATGCGGTCAATCCGGTCCTGCAACTCGGCAACCTTTTCCCCAACCCGCTCCCAGTCGGTCTCCACTCCCCCGTCGGCGACCGTTTCCACCTCGAGGCTGCCCGCTTCGTCTCCGGTCACCTTGAGGCACTCCGGCTCCACGTCCTGCAACACAACCTGATATTTCTCCTGGATCCGCTCGCAGAGGTTCTCGGCCATCATGTTGTTCTGCGCCAACTCCACCTCGAGCTTCGAGCGGCGCTCCTGCGAGGAGCTCAACTCCTCGCGCACGGCCCGCAGCGCCTCCTCACGCTCCTCCACTTTTTGGTCGGCCTCGGCCTTTTGCAAAAGCAAACCCGCGATGTTGCCGCTGGACTGTTCGCGCTCGACACGCACCGCCCCGATGCGCTGCGTTGAGTCGGCGATCTCTTTTTCGGTCTGCGTTTTTTTATTCCCAGCCGCCTCAATGTCGCCTCGGCGCTGGGTGACAAGCTGCCCAAGTTCTCCGATGCGGACGTTGAGCGGCTCGAGCTGCCGCCGGAACGACGCCAGCAGCTGCTCCTCTGAGGCCAGCCCGACCTTGGCCTCCGTCAGCTCCGCATTGGCGGCGTCGCGCCTGCCGCGCAGTCCCTCGACGACTCCGGTCACCTCGCCCAAAAGTGTGCTGTTGGCGACCTCCCTTTCCTCGAGTGAAACCAGCTCGGCTGCCAACTGATCGCGCTTGCCGCTGCCCTCCGACTCCTGGCCGGCGAGACTCTCCAACTCGAACGTGACGCCCTCGATTTTCTGCGCCAGCACGCGCTGCGAATTTTCCAGCGCCTTCAGCTCACCCTCGCTCGACGCAATGGACACCTCCTGCTGTCGCAGCTCGTTTTGCTCCTGCTGCAAGCCGGCCTGCAACGAGGTTTGCTCTCCCTGCATGTCCCCCTTTTCGCAGCTGAGTTCGTCGACGTTTCCACCGAGCCCCTCGAGTTCTTTTTCCAGCCCGGCAATTTCATTTTTCCGCGCAAGCAGCGAGGCGGACGTGTTGCCGTTGCCGCGGCCGCCGCTGAACACGCCATGCCGTGAGAGCAGTTCGCCGGCGCTCGTCACGAAATCCAGATCGCTGTGCCGCTCACGACCGCGCATCGCAGCGTCGAGATCGGGCACGATGACCAGGCGGCCAAGCAGCCGGTCGAGCAACGGCTGAACTGCGGCGTCACATCCCACTTGGCCAAGCGCAGCCACGCCGCCAAACTCACCCAGCTTGGCCGTGTCGATCGCAGGCGGTGCGCCGCCGGAAATCAGGTTGAGCGCGACGATGTCCGCCCGCCCCTTTTTGCCTTCGTTCAGCGATGCCAAAATCGACTGGGCATCGGTGGCCTGCCGGGTGATGACCAACTGCAGGTGCCGGCCAAGCGCAGCCTCGACGGCGGCGACGTGTTCTCCCGGCACACGGATTTGATCGGCCAACAGACCAAGCGCGGCCTCGGACTCGCTGATGGCCGCCTGCGCCCCGGCACTGACGCCCTCGTTGGAAGCCTGCAACTGCTTGAGCACGTTTAGGCGCGAGCGTTTTTCGGCTTGAACTCTCAGTAAATCGTTCAATTCGACAGTCAACTTGGCCAAGTGCTCCTGTAGTTCGACCAGGCGCTGCTGGCGTTCCTCGACGGTGCCGCGATGGCTTTGGGCGGTGGATCGGCGGCTCTCGACGTCGCTGGAAAATTGGCCAAGCTGCTCCCGAAGTTTCGCCGACTCCTCCTCGAGCTGGGTTTTCTCCGACGTAAGTTTCTCGAGCCGGACAGTGTTGCCGCGCTTCTGCAAATCGATCGAGTTGATCTCGTTGCGCACGCGGGTCAGTTCCTGTGCGACGCTGTACGACTCAGACTGCGCCTGGCGCAGCGCCTCCTGCCGCTGGCCGAGCTCCTCCTCGAGGGCATCGCAGGCAGCCTGCTTTTCATCCACCGCGCGGCGCTTGTCGCCGACGGCGTTGTCCGCGTTGCCGAGTTTGCCCTGCATCTCGGCCAATTCCTGCTCGGCATCGCTGCGCCGCTGTTCGGCCTGAGCAATGTCGTCGTAGGCCTTGGCCACCTGTTCGTCCAGTTCGCGGATGCGCTCGTGGCTAAACTGAATTCGGCTCTCGAGTCGCTCGAGTTCGGCCTGAAGGTTGGCGTCGTTTTCCTGCGCCTCGCTCACCTGTTTCTCGATTGCACCGCGCTGTTGCCGTGACTGATTGATCAGCGCCTCTTCGCTCTCGATCGTGCCGGTGAAGTCATCCGACTTGTCCTTGAACTTGCTGATGGCCTGTTCGCATTGCCGAATGGTTTCCTGAATCTCCCCGAGCTGATGCCGGGCAAACTGGCTCTCCAGACTCTGGAGTTCGTCCATCGCCGCCTTGTAGCGCCGCGCCTTGCCGGCCTGGCGCTGGAGCGAGCCGATCTGCCGCTTGACTTCGCGTATGGTGTCAGACGCGCGCAGCAGATTCTGCTCAGTGTAGTCGAGCTTGCGCAGCGCCTCTTTCTTCTGCGACTTGAACCGCGTAATGCCGGCGGCCTCCTCGAACACCGTCCGCCGGTCATCCGGTTTACTGGAGATGAGTTGGGTGATGTTGCCCTGGGCCATGATGCCGTAGCTGGCCCGCCCCATGCCAGTGCCCATGAACAACTGCTGGATGTCCTTGAGCCGGCACGCCACCTTGTTGATGAAAAACTCGCTGGCCCCGTCCCGGAAAATCCGGCGCGTTACCGTGACCTCGTTATAAGGCAAATCGACCCCTGCCGCCTTGAGTTGATCAGTATCAATGCCGCCAAGCGTCAGCGACACCTCCGCCATGCCAAGCGCCTTGCGATTGTCGGTGCCGTTGAAAATCACGTCCGCCATCCCTGAGCCCCGGAGCGCCTTGGCCGATTGCTCCCCCAAAACCCATCGAACAGCATCGGAAACATTGGACTTTCCGCAGCCGTTGGGTCCAACAATCGCCGTCATGCCCGGCTGAAAGTCGAGTGATGTCTTGTCCGCAAACGACTTGAATCCAAGGGCCGTGAGGTTCTTTAAATACACGCCGCGGCGAATCAGAGCCAATTCAGCCCAACGAGTAAAGTCTAAAACACAAGATAAGGCAGCATCTTATTCGCTAAACCACAATGGGTTGTGTTTTTTCATGGGCCATTCTGATTCAAGTTATTAACCGCTTTGCTAACCCACAGGCCCTGAACTGGTTGACCCTCGGCCCCGGGGCCAGCACAATCCGCCCGCGCTTGGCCAAGCGTAGTTATTCTATGAGCATCGATTCGGTTTACTCGGACCTGACCTTGAAGAACGGGGCCAAGATGGCACTGCTGGTGATGGACGGCCTCGGCGATATCGCCATCGCCGCCACGGATTACAAGACTCCGCTCGAGGCAGCGACTACCCCCAATCTCGACGCCTTGGCCAAAGACTCGGCGCAGGGGCGGCTGATCCCGGCCGCGCACGGCATCACACCCGGCAGCGGCCCCGGCCACCTCGGGCTGTTCGGCTATGATCCACTGAAATACGAGGTCGGCCGCGGCGTGATCGAAGCGCTTGGCCTTGGCCTGGAACTGCAATCAGGTGATGTCGCCGCGCGCGCCAACTTCTGCACCCTCGACACCGGCGGCTTGGTCACCGACCGACGCGCCGGCCGCATCGAGACCGAACTTTGCGAGGAGCGCTGCGCCAAGCTTTCCGAGAACATAAGGCAGATCGGCGACGCGGAGGTCATCGTCACGCCGGGCAAGGGCCACCGATTCGTCATCATCTTTCGCGGGGCCGACCTGGCCGGGCCATTGAGCGACACCGATCCGCACCGCGAAGGCCTGCCGATCGCCCAGTCGCAGCCCAACAATCCCGACTGCCCCAAGGCACAAAAAGCTGCCAAGCTAATCGGCCATTTTTACGAGGTCGCCCTGCCGCTGCTCGCCGGTTCGGAGCCGGCCAACGGCTTCCTCATGCGCGGCATTGCGCATCAGCCGGACATCCCGATGTTCGCCGAGCGCTACGCGATGCGTCCGGCGTGCCTTGCGGTTTACCCGATGTACAAGGGCCTCGCCCAACTCGTCGGCATGACCAAGCACGAGGGGCCGCAGACGATCGAGGAGCAGTTTGCTCGGTACACTGAGCTGTACGATGAGTACGAGTTTTTCTTCGTCCACTACAAGTACACCGACATGTACGGCGAGGACGGTAACTTCGAGGCCAAGACCAGGGCGATCGAGGAGTTCGACAAGGCACTGCCGATCCTGCTCGAGAAAAAACCGGACGTCATCGCTATCACCGGCGACCACTCGACACCGTGCGCGCTCAAGGGGCACTCGTGGCATCCGCAGCCGGTGCTGCTGCACTCGAACGCCAGTGGGTCGGACAAACTAGATCGCTTCACCGAGACGAACTGCAACCGCGGCTCGCTCGGCATCATCGAGGCCAGGCACCTCATCCGCCTGATGCAGGCCAACGCGTTGATGTTCGACAAGTTCGGCGCATGAAGGCCGTCATCCTTGCCGCCGGGAAAGGCACCCGAATGGGGGCACTCACCGACGAGTTGCCCAAGCCGATGCTGCCGGTCGAGGGCAGGCCAATCCTCGATCACATCATCAGCGGCATCGCCGCGCAAGGCGTGCGCGAGTTTTGCCTCATAACCGGCTGGAAAGCGGAATTCATCGAGCAACATTTCGGCGACGGCTCAGCGCTTGGCCTCTCTATCACCTACGCGCGGCAGGAAGTGCAGGACGGCACCGGCAAGGCGCCGGAATTGGCCAAATGCTTCGTCGACGACGACCCGTTCCTGCTGACCTACGGCGACATCCTCGTGCGTCCGAAGACGTACGCGACCATGGTCGAGCGCTTTGACCAAGGGGAGTTTTCCGGCCTCATCACGGTGACGCCGGGCGAGGACGTGACCAAGGGGGCGATCAACTTTTTCGACGATCAGTTTTGCCTCCGCAAGATCGTCGAGAAACCGAGCGTCGATCAACTCGACCAACTCCGCGCCGACGGTTGGCTAAAGGAAGGCGAACCGATGTGGTACAACGCCGGCATTTACATCTTTCACCCCATCGTGTTCGAGCACACGGCCAGGCTGCAAAAATCCCCACGCGGCGAGTACGAGCTGACCGACGCAATTGCCACCATGATCGACGCCAACGAACCCATCGCCGGCGCAAAAATCGAAGGCCGCTGGATCGACATCCGCGACCCCGATGTGCTCGAGTCATTGGGCTAATTATCCCCCCCCAACCCAAAGCAGGCGAGTTCGTTGGGGCCTCGGAGGTAGAGGCGGTTGCCGACGATGGCGGGGTGGGACATGGAGTCGGCACTTTCGGTGCCGAAGGGGCGCAGGCGGCTGAGCGGCTTGTACTCGTTTGCAGCGGCGTCGAGCAGGAGCAGGTCGCCGCTGTTCGTCCAGACCAGCACCCGGCCGTTGCCGCCGATCATGTTTGAGTGATCGTAAAACATATCGTCCTCCGCCACCCACACGGTTTTCATGCCGTCTTTCAAGTCGAGGCAGTACATTTCGCCGTAGGCGGTAGCGAACACACGGTCGCCGACGATGACCGGCGAGCAGGTGTCCGGCGCGAGGCTGTTGTTGGCCAAGACCGGCTTAGGATCGATTTTTCCATCGGGCAAAAAGCCGTGCAGCCGCGTGGCGTTGTTCTCGGTGGCGAGCAGCAGCTGGCCGGCGTGGATGAGCGGCGTGGTGACGTTGAAATCCGAGCCCTCGCGCGGCACATACTCCCAAAGCCGTCCGCCGGTCGCCGGATCCCAGCCGCCAAGGCTCGCCGAGTCGTAGCCGATAAGCTGCCGGCGGCCGCCGAGTTCCCCCACAATGAACGCCGAGTAGGCGGCGGCATGGCCGGGTGTTTTCCAGATCAGCCTGCCGGTTTTCCGGTCGAGCGCGACCACCGAGGCGTCGCGGGCGCCGGGGTTTATGATCAGCATGTCATCCACGATCAGCGGCGGCGAACTCGAGCCCCACGTCAGCCGCTTGGCCCCGTGATCGCGGTAGTAGTTCGTCCGCCAAACAACGGCGCCGGTGTCGAGCCGGACGCCGTGCAAATCGCCCAGCGCGCCGTGCAGATAAACCAAGCCGTCGTGAACAACCGGCGTCGCGCGGGGTGAGTTGCTGTAATCCATGTCGCCGGCGGCAGCATAGTCCAGCCGCCAGACTTCGCTGCCGTCAGCAGCGTCGAGGCAGCGGAACAGGTCGCGTGTGGCGTCCTCGTTTTTGTCGGGGATGATGACATGCGTCGCCGTGGCCGCCGGGCCGGCGACGGCCGGGCCGGTGAGCTTGGCAGACCAGATTTTGCGCAGCGCCTCGGGCAATTTTTTTGGCAAACTGGACGCCTGGCCAAGGCGGCCCGGCCCGCGCCAGTCCACCCACGCCGCCGCTTGGCCAGGCGGCTTGACGAAGCCGTTGGCCGATTCGAGCGCGGCGAGCAAATCCTTCCGCTTGGCCAAGGCGGTGACCTCTGCCGCCACGCGCTTGGCCAAAGCATCGTCGGTGCTGCCGGTGCGAAACAGCCGCACGCCGGGCACGGGCAGCGTCTTGGCCAGCACGCGCACCGCGCCGGGCTCCACCTTGCCGCAGCCGACGAGCAGCGGCGGCAGGTAGTCGGGCACCACGGCGGCGGCCACCTCGCCGTCGGTCAATGCCAACGCGCCGGAATCGATCGCCCCGGCCGAGTCAAGCTTGGCCGGCTTGGCCAGGCGGGCCTGCTGCAACGCGGCCCTGGCGGCTTGATGCGTCTCGGTCTCCTCTTCCGGGCCGAGCATGACGACGCGTCCAGAGAGATCGGCGA
>Ga0066852_10000678_pt1 | contig 14062 bp, 10 predicted proteins | sample ETNtaG_27_FD_67283 | JGI IMG/M metagenome (GOLD analysis project Ga0066852, IMG submission 67283) | Marine microbial and viral communities from oxygen minimum zone, Eastern Pacific Ocean - ETNP201406SV63 | ecosystem: Environmental > Aquatic > Marine > Oceanic | place: Pacific Ocean: Eastern...
CGGGAATCAGAGCTGATATCAAGATAATGACCTGCCAATTTATCGATTGATAACTTTCTTGAGGAGTTAAGATCTTCAATACCAATAATATGACAACTCCTAACATGGCACTTTTCACTATTGGCATGATCCCTAATGCAGCAAGTGTTATCGTACCTATAATAACCACAATGGTCATCCACCAAAATCGTTGTTTCCTTAATTCTGCATCCACCTCACCAAGAACAACAAACTCACCTGTCTTTGATAATTCCTTTACTTTGTTCTCGGGACCATAGACCAATAAGGTATCATATGCCTGCAAGATGACATGTGCTATTTTCTTTCTAAAAATAGTACCCTCTCTTCTAATTGCGAGAATAAAAGAACCAAACCTTCTTCGAAAATTTCCTGTCATCAAACTCTTACCCACTATGTCAGACTTATCAGTGATCAAGCATTCGACCACTACATTATCTTCCTGCTCCAATTCTTCTTGTGTCAACTTCTCGTCCGTAAGCAAAGTAACTTTCTCAACTTCCTTCATACGTAAGAAATTCTCTAATGTTCCTCTAACAAATAGGATATCACCTTCTCTTAATTGTGTAAGTCTGATCATACTGGTGATCATTTTACCATCACGTAAAATATCCAATACCATAACATCATAATTTTTATTTATGCCCCTGTCTAGACATGTCTTACCATTGAGTGGTGATTCAGATGTGATCTTCATCTCAGTAAGATAACCACCCAAACGATAACTTTTAGTTAGGCTTGATGTTGAAGTTCTTGAAGGCAAGAGCATTGGAGCGATGAATAAAATGTACAATAGTCCAATGATCATCAATATCGAACCATATCTCATGAATTCAAACATTCCCATTGGTTCAACGCCAGGAGTCTGAATATAGATAGAGTTCACCAAAAGATTAGTTGAGGTCCCAACAAGGGTCAATGTTCCTCCAAGAATTGCAGAGTAACTAAGTGGAATAAGCATCTTCGAGGGGCTCATCTTATATTTTTGTGCTAGACGAATCGATACAGGCATGAATATTGCCACTATAGCAGTATTATTAACCACTGCAGAGGCAATCCCAATTGTAAATAGATACACTGCTCTTCCTAGAAGAATTGATCTGTCAGCCAAACGCCTAACTCGGATGATGAGATATTCTAATATGCGTGTCTTCTGTAGGGCACGGCTTATGATAAATAAAAAGGCTATCGTTATGACCGCAGGATTAGAAAAACCTGAGAGAGCTTCAGCAGGTGTCAAGTATCCTAATGCAAAAAGAATGGTAAGCAGTACCATCGCTGTCACATCTATTGAGAACATTTCAGTAACAAACATAAGAAAGCCAAAAAACAATAGGCCAAGTACAAATATGATGTCGGGTGTCATTATTTTGATCTCATAAAAAGCTTATTTAATTGCATTAATTGAATGGATGTTCACCAATATGGGATCGTTCATGGATCGATTTTATTCTAGTCTCAGTAATTGGAGCAGTAGATGATCCTTCTCCTAGAATAGCAGCAATGATGGAGTCTAGGATGCTATTTTTTCTAATATTATTCAATACCGCCATCACCAGGATTGGATATTCTTGTTGAGACAGAGCAGCTTCCCATTCATCAAAAAGGGTAGTCTCATCCAAGAATTTATCAACATCAGGTTCTTGTTTTAAATGGTAGTTCACTTCATCCATCAAAGTTATAAGCTTGGTCTTCAATTCGCTCTTATTTTGTTTTGAAAGATTCATTCTTTTCCTAAGACAGATAGCTCATCGACCTCATCGATCTGTATTTCTGCTATATGTTCCTTCGCATAATTTTTATATACACCAGATGTCACGAATATCTCAAACAGGTCCTCATCAATATGATAATCATTCTTCATAAAACCCATGATACGCATTGCCTGTGATAATTTTTTTCCATCTTTATAGGGACGGTCGGCTGCTGTCAGTGCCTCATAAATATCTGCTATCGCCATGATCTTTGCCTGTGTAGACATCTGGGATTCGTTCAAACCTTTGGGATAACCGGTGCCGTCCATCTTCTCATGGTGCCCACCCGCAAACTCAGGCACATTCCTTAGATTCTTAGGATAGGGCAACTGCTCAAGCATTTCAATTGTGATGACGATATGGTCATTTATGATCTCGCGCTCTTCAGGCAACAATGTTCCTTTTGGGATGCTTAGGTTTTGAATCTCTTCTTCGGATAGAAATGACTGTTCACAATTAGATAGAGTGACCTTCTGCTCTCCTATGGACTTAACACGTTCCTGCAATTCGAGATTCATGAACTCACCCCCAACATTACATTCTTCAAGGAATTTCATATTTGCCTCAATCTGTTTGATAGCCTCATTATATTGATCATCAAATGAAATATTGGATTGACCATTTAGTTGGCGCTTTAGAAAGGCGATCTCTTGATCTTTTTTTAACAGTTCCATTCTCGTTCTGATCAGTTCAATACGGTCAAATATTGTCTCAAGCTTTGTTCCTTTGTCCACGACATGAGGAGGTGTGGCGACCTTACCACAATCATGAAGCCACGCAGCGAGGTATAGTTCATACCTCTCTTCTTCATTCATGGAAAAATCCTTGTATTTACCTTCCTCCATTTTTTCAACAGCCTCCGCCAGCATCATTGTAATGACAGGCACTCGCTCACAATGACCACCCGTATACTCTGATTTCTTATCAATGGCAGTAGCAATTAACTTGATAAATGCTTCAAATAATGTTTTTAATTCTTCGACCAGCCTCTTGTTTGTCAATGCGACCGCACCTTGAGATGCAAGAGACTCTATCTGTTCCGCCATTTCTTCATTGAAACTGATGACCTCGCCATTCTCATTTTGTGCATTGATAAGTTGCATCACGCCGATGATCTCATTTTCATGGTTTTTCAAAGGAACTGTTAAAAATGATTTCGATCGGTAACCATTTTTTTTATCAAAGTTGATCGTACCTTCAAAATCATAGCCCTCTTCCTCATATGCATCCTCGATATTCACTGTCTTACCTGTAAGGGCGACATAGGCAGATACATTCTTTTGATTAGGAGTACTCTCGTCTAACCATAGGTGTACGGGATAAAAGGGTATCTCAACACCGGACGTTCCTCCCATAATTGTATCCATAGAATCGTTTCGGAGAATTTCAAATGCAAGATCACCATTCTCATTCATAGAGTATAGGGTCCGACCATCTGCCTTTGTTATGATCCTTGCTTCCTCAAGTATCATTTCAAAGAGTCGGTCTGTATCTTTTTCTGTAGATAATGCCATGCCTATCTCACTGAGACGATGAAGGCGATCTTCTAGGAATTTTATTCTATTTAGTGCATCCATAGTGATGATTAATTACAAATTAGTTAATGTCAGATTGAAATGTACATCTTTGAAAGGTTCTGTAACAATTAGAATAGGTATTGATTTGTTTCATGGGATTAATTTCCGGCATGCACTCAGATATTGAAAGACGAGTTAAACTGGCCCAAAATTCCATTGAGGAAAACAAGGTTGACAAGGCCGACCTCATTAACCTGTCCAAGGATTGTCTTGCTATTGGCGCAAGTCAACAAATATTCCATGATATTTTAGAACTAGGTCATCTAAAAATTGTCTCTTGTCATATGTCTGATGAAAAGTTTATCGACCAATGGTTTGACCTTTTGGTTCAAATGATAAAAAAATCAAATTTCCATGTAGGCTATATGTTGAGACAAAGATCCAATCGTTATTCTGATGACATTGCTTTCAATATCATAAAGAAGGGCACACTTAAGACCTTGACCTACTCCACGCTTTGGTCTTTGGTCATTGAGGTTGGTCGTTCATTATCTGCATTTGAGATTGAAATGAAAAAACCGGTTGTAGGTATTTTGACCCATAATCAATTAAATGGTGTTCTAGTTGACCTCGCATGTCTCTCTTTTGGTTATCGCGTCATACCGCTCCCTCTCAATGCAACACCAGAGCATATATCCTATATAGTTAGGCATAGCGAGATAACGCATCTTTTCATAGGAGGAAAATCAGGTACTAAACTTTGGAGCGAGGTCGATGATAAAGATTCGATCACTACTATCTCATTGGATGATGAGGAAAAAACAATTGATTGTATTCAATGGGAACAATTTCTTGAGCAAGGTGATAGATCAATGGATTTCAACATTGTTGATCAAATGTCTACTGTAAATATAAAAAATACTCAGACTATAATGTATACCTCTGGTACCACTGATGATCCAAAAGGCATCATTTTTAACCAGATCAATATGATAAGCAAAAGATTTGGTCGAGCACTGGCATTGCCCTCCATAGGATCTTGCGATATTTTCTTATGTTATCTCCCATTATTTCACACCTTCGGAAGATATTTTGAGCTGATGGGAAGTGTCTTTTGGGGATCTACCTATTCATTTGCTGAATCACCTGCATTCAATTCTCTATTGAATGACTTTAAAATTGTAAAACCCACGGTATTCATTAGCATTCCAAAAAGATGGGTCCAACTGTATGAGATGTTAGATAGCAAACTTGATCTTGACTCAGATGCAAGATCCATTATCAAGGAACAATTAAATGATATTACAGGTGGCTCCCTTAAATGGGGTCTATCAGCAGCGGGTTACCTTGATCCTGATATTTTTTCCTTTTTCCACGATCATGACATAAATCTCCTGAGCGGATATGGTATGACCGAGGCAACAGGTGGCATAACTATGACACCCACTGATGAATATCAACGTGAATCAGTTGGCAAGGCACTACCAGGAATCAAACTTAGGCTGGCTGAAGATGGCGAACTTTGCTTAAAAGGTCCATATGTTTCAAAAGGTTACTTCAAGGATGAAGATTCCAAAGTGTTTGCAGAAGGATGGTTTCATACTGAAGATATTTTTGAGGAACACAATGGACACTATTTTATTGTGGATAGAAAAAAAGATATTTACAAGAACAGTCGAGGTCAGACCATTGCACCGCAAAAGATAGAGAATCTCTTTCAAGATTTCGAATCGATCAAATCTGTCTTCCTTGTTGGTGATGGCAGGGAGTTCAATACCGTTCTAATATACCCTGACCACGAGAATTCAAATATAGATCTAGATCAAGAAAAAATAAACGAGGTAAGAGATCTTTTCAGCTCTATGATCCTATCTGTCAATAGCTTTCTATCACCTTTTGAGAGGATAGTTAATTATGTGGTCATAAATAGGGATTTTTCAGAGGAACGAGGTGAACTAACGCCAAAGGGAACTTTCATTAGGAAAAAGATATTGGAGAACTTTAAAGATATTATTGTTCCTCTATATGAAAAAAATTATTCATCTCTTCATCATGGGAATAAGGAAATAAGGATCCCAAACTGGATCATAAGAGAAATTGGCACTGTAAATAGTAATATCAATTGGGATGGTCAAACTCTATCGATAAGTGATAGTTCTAGATCATTGTTCTTGAACTGGGAAAGGGACACTATACGCATAGGAGACTTCTCTTACTTATGCGAAGTAAACATGCTTGATCTCGATTTCTTTATACAATCGCCAAATCTTTGGCTTGGCAATTTTGGTTTTACAGACTTTACTGGTCCAACAGTTTTTCGATTGAAAGAGCCTAAGATATTTGACGAGATAAAGATGGTTGATGTGATAGTGAATGCGATAGGCAATGAAAAAACTAACCATTATGATGTGGATACTGCCTTATTCGATCTCCATATGGCGGTAAGGTCTTTTATAAAGGGTGATCTATCATCCCTAAGTGATCTTAAGGAAGTCATTGATGAAAGGCTAGGTAATTGGTCTACCGTGATAATTGATACTTTAATGAACCTTCGAGAACATCCTAATTCGATGTTCAGAATAAAATTGATTGAGGTCATTGCTCCTTTATTGTCTGGGAATCTTTTTATGGATCTGCTACAAAGTGCGTATACCTTTCATAGGAAAAAGGATCCAACAAAAGGTTTTACTTTTGCAATTGAAAGAACAAATGATGATCACTATCATTCATTAATTGAATATTTAAAACGATCAAAAAATGATGTAGAAAAATTAGACGTCATTGAGCAAGAATTTATTAAGACACTATTGCTGCTAGTAGCGGACTTTGGAACATTGCATCCCACACGTTTTGTTTGGGCAAGATCGGAGTTAATAAGTTGGCAATTGACCAAAGTACCAAAGCCTCTTCACTCCACTGCACAAAAGGCATACTATGGTCTTGTTAAAGGATTTCGCTCATGGATAGGGCATTCACCAAGCATCACTGTAGATCATGAGACTGGTGAAGAATACCACTGGAAGGATGTGATAACATTTGATGATAACATGCGCCTGGGGCATAGAGAACGTCTTCTTAAAGCGATCAGTGAAACATCTTTGCTAAGAGAGGCTCTATTCCTTTTTTCAAAAAACTACCTAATAGACCTCAATGATATTCCAAGGGGTGGCGTGTGGATCACTCAGTTGGGAAGTCGGGATAACAAGAGTGTATTCAGGCTATTAGTGAGAACCAGAAACTTTGGAAACCATAATCTAGTGATCAACCTAAATGAAGGATTAGAACGAGATTTTATCGATGATGAAACAAGATGGTTGATCAAAATGGGTTCAGGCTTTAAGGAAAAACCCCTAGTTGAGAACTTTGGAGGCTATTGGCCTGAGCATGAGTTATTCACTGAGGAATATATCCAAGGTGATTCACTTGAGGACTATCTCAAACGAAATGAGACAGATATCAATGACCGAATAAAGATCGATAGATGGCAAATGAGGTGGCTTCATTTCATATGGAGCGGCATTCAAGCCTATCAAGAATTTTGGAATAGAACAAACCTTGAACTATCCATACAACCACCTACTCCAGATAATCTTATAATCCCTCAACATGACTATAAGACCGGAACCCGAATCATCTCGATCTCTAGAAGAAGACCGATCGTATCTTCCGCTGAACACTTCCTATCATTGTATACTGATTATATTGTAAAGACCGAAAAAAAATATCCTGGACTTAGTCATATGTCGGACTGGGAGGTCATTTTCACGGCCACGATCCAGGCATTAAAAGTAGAGAACGGAAAGAAGGTCTTAGAGGACCTAAGGTCAGAGCTGAATTCCAGACCTATAAAAAAGAAATGTGAGCTTACTGGATTGACCACTGAACGCATCAATCAATTTTTAGAGGAGATCAATAGTCTTGGAGTTTTGACCAAGCCTGTGGTTTTCGCTGCTTTGAGATATGAACGGTGGCTGGACCTTAATCCAGAGGCTACCGTTATGGCAAAAGCATCGATCCTACAAGAACTCTATAAGGATTATGAACTAGATGGATTATTGGATGAATACCCAGAGACACGGGTAAGATTTTTTATGATGACCTGCTTCAAGGAAAGCGGTGAGTATCTATTTGATGAATTCAAATCCATGATCAAGGACATGAGAAATAATTTAATTAGCCCCTGGAACCTGCAGGATAGGATAACGAAAATTCAATTGGAAATAACTTTGGATGAAGAGGAAAAGTTCTTTTTGGCAAGAATGTTATTTCCGCACGTTGATGCCGCAGAGTATATTGAACTTGTAACCACAGCTCATGGAAAAGAGGCACGCATCAATCTGGTATCACAAACGGAATGCAAAGATGGAGAGATATACAGAATACGTCCCCCTTTTGTGCCCAAGGAGATCGCTCGATTTCATAATCTCCTGACAGAATCTGCATTATCTGTAACATTTACATCGACCCATGAGTTCCTGCTTGCATTTAATAGCCGTAATAGACTTACAGGTGGTCTGTATTGGAAGAGCATAGAAAAAGATAGAATTCATCTAGAATGGGTGGTCATTAGAAAAAAGTATCGAAAGATAGAACTCAGCAAGCGAATAATGTCTGATTTTTTCAAACGTATGAAGCATGAGAAAAAAGATGTCATAACCGTAGGCTTCTATGCTCAAGAATTCTTTTCCAAGCACGGATTCAAAATTGAAAAACAATATGGCGGAATGGTAAAACGATTATGAACGCTCAACCCTTTACTTCTCTAGTAAAGCATTAAATAAATAATGACCCCCGTAACAGAGACATATAACCATATTGGAAGTGTGATCTTGGCAATCTTTCTATGCTGACCTATTTGTGATTTCCATCCTCTATATAGAGTGAACAATGCAAGAGGTATGATAATGGCAGCAAGAATTATATGCGTGACCAAGATGATATAATATATAGTCTGGTGGTCACCAACGTATGTCTTTGGACCACTCTTGAACCAATGGTACATGACATAACTGACAAGAAAGAGTGATGATGTCCCAAAGGATGTCAGCATCACTGATCTATGTGCATCTCTCTTTTGCATCCTTATCAATATATAGCCTGCGACCAATAACAGCGTCGTCATACCATTGAGAAAGGCATTTACAAAAGGAAGCATGGACACATCCATACTCCCCTCCATTCCATCAGGTCTTGGGCCGAGAATCAAAAATGCAACTGCGAGGCTGATCACTGCAGACACCACATAAATTATTCGAGTCCAAAAAGTATCATTATTCATAAGATCTTATCCATTAATATTGTTATAAAGAGCGCTGGAAGATAGATCACTGACATCCGTAATAGGGACCGTGCATTATCCATGCTAGAGTTTTTGGTCAATAAAAAACCTGAAAACAGATATCCTATACCAAGTAGCAAGGCACCATAGAAATATATCATACCCAATGTGTTCATATAGACTGGGACCAGAGAAACAGGTATCAGCAGTATGGAGTGCCATATGATCTGCCTGTTTGTCCTTTTTCCATCTGGCTCTACCACTGGAAGCATCTTTAGATGCGCTTTTTCATAGTCCTCTCTATACATTAGTGCTATGGCATAAAAATGAGGGTGTTGCCATAAAAATAGTATTGCAAATAAGATCCATGCCTCAGGATCCAATGACCCAGTAGCAGCAACCCAGCCTCCCAGAGGTGGTATTGAACCGGGGATTGCACCAATGGACGTATTGAGCCAGGTCACTTTCTTCAATGGTGTATAGACAAAAAGATATAATAATGTTGTGATCAATGCTAGGACAGATGTGAGAGGATTAATAAAAAAATACAGTAACCCAGTTCCAAAAAATGTGAGGAAAAGTCCAAATGATCTCGCGTGGTGAGGGTCAATGATCCCCGATGGTAATGGCCTTTTTTTTGTACGTTCCATTAGTAGATCTGATTCCATTTCAGCAAAATGGTTAAGTGCACCAGCACCTGAAGATACTAGACAGGAACCAACAAGAGTGATCAAGAACCTAACATGATCTGAAATTCCATCACCTCCGAGATAATAACCGAGTGCCGTCGATATAAGGATGAGAAAGGTAATGCTTGGCTTTGTCAACTCAAAATAGGCCTCTTGGATCGATGATGCTTTTATTGGAATGCGCTTCATCTACGACCTTAACTCCCTGACCAATTTTGAAATATCCTTTCTAAGTACCTTTTGACTGGCCTCATCAGTACCATCAAAATATTTTCTGATGTTTCCCTTGTGGTCTATCAGTACAAATTTGATGGCATGCCCTTGGGGAAGGTCGTCTGCATAGAGCATGAAACCATTCTTTTTTAAATCTTTGATCGCACTCATGTCCGACCAAAGAAATTGCCAGCGACCATCATCAACCCCAATAAGTTCAGCGTATTCCCTGAGCTTATCTTTGGTGTCAATGGAGGGGTCAACCGTTATCGAAACAAATTGTACCTCTTGCACATCATCAAAGTCTTTATACAAGCTAGACATATTGAGGGTCATCAGCGGGCAGGGTCCTGTACAACTGGTGAACATAAAATCCAATATTGTTATCTTTTTCTGCAAATTCTCATTTGAGAATGATTCTCCCCTTTGATTCAAAAAGGAGAACTCAGGCACTGGTCTCAATAACGGAATATCATATGATCTGTTCGCCTTCTCTATCACCCAGTTTGCACCTAGACCAAGGATAATGATCATTATTAAAATGTAATAGGTCACTCTACTCATAAGTAACTCTCGACCTTTGCCATGCAACATATTGGATACTGACCAAACCCAATATCCAAGATGCGATCCAAAGGTGAAAAAGTTGGATAAGGGGAATCACCTTTAAGAAAACAAGTATCTCACCAAGCACGATCTGTAGCAAGATCAACAATACAATGGTCGTTGATGTTTGGACCATCAATGACGATGGGTTCAAAGATCTCTTCACCGATCCATGCCATATAAAGATGGATAAAATGGTAATGAGAAGACCCAGTATGCTATGAGCATATTTAAATGGACCTAACATATCCAAAAGAAATTGTGATTCTACCATCGGATTCTCTTTACGTATCATCTCAAGCCCCCCACGTATCTCAGTGCCCAGAACAACCTCTGCGAGCAATGCAACTGCCATAAGACCAAATAGCAACTGCATATTAGATGGATAATCGCTATTCTTCTCAGCATCCGGGTTCTCTAAATAATAGACCTCTTGAGATGCATATAGTAATAACATGACTATGATAAGAGCAAAGAAAAGATGCAGGGTAATGGTCAAGGGATTAAGGACAGTATCCACAAGGACCGATCCCAACCAGCCCTCAAACAAGGTTAGAGAGAATGCTGAAATAAGCGGCCATTTTATACGCGGCAGATGTGAGTAGTGCTTGAGCCCCAGGTATAGGGTTATTGCTATTGTAAGACCCACAAGCGCTCCAAACAATCGATTACAGTATTCTATCCAGGCCAATACCATATTGAACTTTGCCGGGTCTATGTGCTCAGGTAATTGATCAAGACTGGTTGGAGGAATCCATCGACCAAAACATTTTGGCCAATCTGGGCATCCCATTCCAGCGCCAGCTACTCTGACCATGCCACCGATGAAGATCAGTAGATAGGTGAGTGCTGTTGATAAGATGGCAAACGTTCGAAATAATTGCATAGACAACTCGTTAAATTAGAAATATTAAACACCTGTTTTTAGTAAACTTTTACACTTCAAATTCTATGACAATTGATTAAGTTTTACATCTTGGATATTATCATATTTCAAAAATAGAGACCTAATAAGATACATTATATCTAGAATGATCCTTAATAGAATAGAGATAGGAACATCCTGCACCATCCGGAAGAGTGGTGAGACTGGAAAAGTAAATAAAATATTTTTCTACCCAACAAAATTTGAGATCGAGTTTCCAGATGGCCATGTTGAACATCACTCATCCAAGGACATTGATTTTGAGGGTATTGAACAGGCCAAGGTAACATTAAGACTTCCAGAGGTTCCAAAAAATGGGATAGGAGACTCATGGTCTGACTGGTCTCCATTTAAGAGTGAAAGTTTTATGGAGCATCATTTTTCGACCTCAAAGGAGATCATGTGGGAGATGCTGACATCTTTGGAGATGTATAATGTCTGGTTCCATGGAATACAAAGGGCGTTACCCGTATTGGACACAGACCGATATGTCCATAAATACTCCTTCACCAAACTAGATCTAGAGCCCGGTGCCTATTTTAAGATAAGACCAATGACGATTGCCCCGTGGTTCACTTGTAGGGTCATGACCATGGAGAAAGAAAAAGAATTCGGTTTCACATTCAAGACCACACCTCTATCAACTGAGTATGTTCAATTCTCTATACGTGAGACAGACTTCGGAGTTTGGGTCAAATGCAGACGAACCTCTGAAGGATTATTCTCGATCCTCGATCAGTTTAATTGGCAAGAGAAATCAAAAAGTCTACAACGCTTGGATCAGATCGTACCAAAGACAAATCTCCAGACATCGGGTGATCAAGAATCCACTGGTGATTCCGCTGATCTACAATTTGGTGGCTTTGCATCTAAGCAAGATCACATTGACTATGCCATCAACATGGGCATGCAGGGAAACATGGATTATGTAAATGCCATACCTGAAAAACCTATAAGAGGAATGGCCAAGGCAGGCATTGTCAAGGCAAAGAGAACGGGCGAGTTACCACCCTGCCCGGAGAAGGTAGAAGGAGGCACTCCCATTGCCGAATCAAGTGGCGGAGGAGTCGATTCTCTATCAAAGGATGACCTGATCGCCTATTTGGTCAACAAGGGTCTTGATGGTGACATGGATACTGTAAATGCGCATTCAGATAAGATCATACGCGGGAAGACCAAGGCCATGATCGTCAAGATCGAGCGAGGGTCCATCGAACGACCCACGATGCCTGACATTAGTACGGGTGCCAAATCTACGGACGAGGACTCTGATCAGGTTGAGACAGATGAACAAAAGATGGAACGCTTGATCGCCAAGGGTATCGAAGGCGACATGGATGAGATAAATGCACTCGACAACAAGATTCTTCGTGGAAAGATAAAATCTGCAATAGTCAAGGCAAAACGTGCCTCGAAATAATGTCAGAGACCTCAAAGACAATACTGACCAAGACCCAAGTGATCTCAATGATCGCATGCACTATCCTACTGGTCATCTACATCACGTTGGTCACCTGGTTCCTCTAGTATAAATGTCATGGAATGGTTGACACTAGAATGGCTTATGAAAAATTTGGAATGGGCAGTGGCCCTATTGGCGATAGGTTGTATCATACTATTCTTTTTTCCAATCCTTCTAGGATGGCAATTGAGACAAGATGCAAAAAAAGAAGAATAAAATGATCCATGGACGCATTGCCTCTCATATCCATTCTCCTTTTTGTATTTGCATTTATGCTCATAAGTGAGATCATCAGGCTAAGAAAAGAATTGAGAAAACTAACAAAATTGACACGCCATATGCAGCAGGACATTGAAAAACTAAAGGCAGGCTCCAATGAAAAATAATTCTACTTTTCTCTTTGGTAGGACAGATGGTTATGGAATAAATTTCGCGGTCTTATTTTGCCTCTAATGAATAACACTACAATCATAGAAGACCAAGCAAGTGAATCAAGCCGCATCTATACGCTGTTCTATTCATTCTTCTTGGTGCCATTCATGATAGCGATCTTCGGTGCGGTATTCTTTCTATTGTTCAGATTCATCACCTATGAGACAAATGATGCGTCGGAACTTCTGAACCAGGTCAAACTGGGATCTGCAACAAAGAGATGGCAATCGGCCTTTGAACTTTCAAAGGTTCTGAATGACCCCGAGACGATCCCCCATGACATCACCTTCAAAAATCAAATGATATCGGCCTATGATCACGCGATCAATGACGATCCTCTGGTTCGCGCCTACCTCGCGATCGCGATGGGTGCGACAGGTGATCAATTCTATGGAAATGAATTGGTGGAGGGATTAGAGGATGAGGCACGTGAGTCTCGCCTCGCTGCAATCCAGGCAGTTGGAATGGTAGGGTCAGAAAATGCAGTGATGAAACTTATCGACATCATTAATAATTCAGACCACCAGGACGAGAGGCTGGCAGCGACCATGTCCCTGGGATTCATAGGCGATGATCGCTCGATCCCAAAATTAAATGAGCTATTGGAAGATGATGAGCCTAACATAAGGTGGGATGCTGCGATCGCACTTGCCAAAATGGGTGAAGACTCATCTGTCCCAGTTATTGAGACTCTAATGGATCGTGATTATTTGATGACATTTCCTGAGCTGGACAACAAAGAGATAAACAAGGTCCTACTGACCGCCATTGAGACCTCATCGGTCATTCGTGACGATCGCTTTGAACCAAGACTTGCTGAACTTGCGACAGCGGATGAGAACCTTACTATTAGGGATGCAGCAATAAAAACACTAAAGAGATCATACGATAGGATCATTTGAGTAATATGTCAGAAGAGAAGATAACTCCAAACGCATCTGTAGGCTCCTCAGCTGAAAATGCCTACAAGGGACCAGAGACAGATAGAAGAGGTTTCCTGAGTTGGTTGTCCCTTGGGTGGCTTGCATATATCGGTGTCACGGGTGGTTTCTTTACGATGATCGTTCGTTTTTTATTCCCAAATGTCCTTTTTGAGCCACCACAAACGTTCAAGATCGGATTCCCTGATGACTTTTCAAAGAACACTGTGGACATCAAATTTAAAAAA
>Ga0066852_10000687_pt1 | contig 13972 bp, 9 predicted proteins | sample ETNtaG_27_FD_67283 | JGI IMG/M metagenome (GOLD analysis project Ga0066852, IMG submission 67283) | Marine microbial and viral communities from oxygen minimum zone, Eastern Pacific Ocean - ETNP201406SV63 | ecosystem: Environmental > Aquatic > Marine > Oceanic | place: Pacific Ocean: Eastern...
CGTTTGAAAAAAGGTGAAACGTTGGTGATCGGTGGCGGCGAATACTCCTCATCTGGGCAAACAGGATTGCATGGACAACTAATCGCCGAATGGCTTGGTTCCTGGAAACCGTTCGATTCACCCATTCACGTATTGGATTACTCCAGTAACACCAAAGACGAAGCCGATCACACAAAAGCATTGGCACAAAAACATGGATGGAAAAAAATCATCCTTGTGACTTCCGCTTCCCATATGAGAAGAGCAGAGGCCCTATTCAAGAAAACCGGCTTGGAGGTGGTTTCCGTCGGGTCAGATTTCGAGGGGCTTAGCTCGCTCGAGGCAGATTACAGAATATACAGTATCGTTCCCGACTCAGGCGGTTTTCAGGCACTTGGTTTTTACCTGCACGAGCAGGTGGGGTGGCTCTATTACAAACTGCGGGGCTGGATTTAGGGCCAAGCGCTTGGCCAATCGGAAGATTAGCGGCGACGACGGCGGCCTCCGCCCTTGCGGGTGGACATGCCAAAGGAGTAGCCGCGACCGACGGAGCCGCCGCGGAAACGCGGGGTCGACCCAAGTTTTCCATCGTCGAACAGGGAGGTGTACTTGTAGTCGAAGTCATCCATTTTTTCCCGGTTGATTTTCTTGCCGATAAACCGCTCGACAGCCTCCATATGCTGGCGATCCTCAGCCACCATGATGGTGAAGGCATCCCCGGAGGCTGCGGCACGGCCTGTCCGGCCAATGCGATGGACGTAGTCCTCGGGATGCTGCGGCACGTCGTAGTTGACGACATGGCTGACGTTGGCAATGTCCAGTCCACGCGAGGCGATGTCGGTGGCGACCAGAACCTCATATTTTCCATCCCGGAAGCCGTTGAGCGAGCGTTCCCGCTCGGACTGGGTTCGGTTTGAGTGGAGAATTGCCACGGAATGATTCTGGCGTTTCAGCAGGCTCCCCACCTTGTCAGCACCCACCTTGGTGCGGCAGAACACGATGACTGAATCGAAGTCCACCTTTCCGAGCAACGCCAGAACAAGGTCGTTTTTCTGGTCGAATGCCACCGGATAAACCGAGTGCGAAACGGTGTCGGCCACGGAGCGGCGCATCCCGATCTCGACTGTCTCCGGATCTTTCATCGCCCACTGGATGATCGTCTCGATGATAGGCGGAATGGTCGCTGAGAAGAGGGATGTGTGCCGTTTTTCAGGGCATTTCTGGATGATTTTCTTGACGTCCGGCATGAAGCCCATGTCGAGCATCCGGTCGGCCTCGTCGAGCACGAGGTACTCGATGTTTTTTAGTGTCAAATTTTTCTGAGACAAGTGGTCGAGCAACCGCCCCGGTGTAGCGACGACGATGTCGGTGCCGTTTTTCAGCGCGTCGGTCTGTTTACCATATTTGACGCCGCCGTAAACAACCGTCGTTCGCAGATCCGAATACCGCGAAAAATCCCGGAACGCTGTCTCGACCTGCGAGGCCAACTCCCGCGTCGGCTCAACGATCAGCGCGCGCGGTGTGTCCGCCGGTTTATCGAGCTTCGTGAGGATGGGCAGGCCAAACGCCGCGGTTTTGCCCGTGCCAGTTTGCGCGCTGCCAATCAAGTCCCGCCCCTCAAGAAACAGTGGGATGCCCCGAAGCTGGATCGGCGTCGGGTCTTCGTAACCCATCGCCCGGATCCCTTTGAGAACGGTATCGGAAAGTCCAAGTGAATTGAAGGACATGGCGGGGGGGTGTAACAGAAAAGCAGATGATGGGAAACGCAAATCGCCGCGACTCGGCTCGCCGAGCTTGGCTCAACGCTTGGCCAAGGCTAAAACGCCCGCGTGGAAATTGCCCAGGACCATAACCGCCGTGTGTGGGACGAGCGCGTCCAGCAAGGCCTCCTGCACACTCGCACCGCCCGCGACGACGAGTTTGACGACCCGGCGAAAGCCATCAACAGCCGAGGCTGGATCGACGGCAGCCTGGACGGCAAACAGGTTCTCTGCCTCGGCGGCGGCGGCGGGCTGCAGGCGCCGCTTTACGCCGCCGCAGGGGCGACGGTCACGGTGGTGGACATCAGCCCGGAGATGCTAGAGCAGGACGGGCAAGTCGCCCGCGAACGCGGCCTCGAGTTGCACACCATCGCTGCGTCGATGGACGATCTGTCGATGCTCGCCAATGCGTCGTTCGACCTCGTCACCCAGCCGGTCAGCACCTGCTACGTTCCGAACCTCGCCAAGGTTTACGGCGAGATCGCTCGCGTGCTGCGCGTCGGCGGGCAGTACCTCAGCCAGCACAAACAACCGGCCAACCTCCAGGCCGCGCCGACGCCCTTCCCCAGCGGATACGCCATTACCGAGGATTACTATGCCAAGGGGCCGGTACCGCCACTAGACGGCAACTTCGAGCATCGTGAAAAAGGCGCGCTCGAGTTCGTGCATCGCTGGGAGGAGATTGTCGGCGGCCTCTGCCGCAGCGGCTTCGTGATCGAGGATCTCGCCGAGCCGAAGCACGGCGATCCCACTGCCGAACCGGGAACGTTCCGGCACCGCAGCCAGTACATCCCACCTTACGTCGCCATCAAGGCGCGACGCATCGACAGCCTGGCGCTTGGCCAAGCGATGGGCGGCATCGTTGTACCGTGAATCTGCTTGAGCCGAACCGCCGCCCAACGGTAGCTTGTCGCCCATGTTTTTTCGCACCACACTGATCGTCGCCATCGGCATTCTCGCTGCCTGCTCCACTACAAAAACAAGCCTTAACTCCGGGACAGGATTCTCCGGCGACTGGGCGGAGTTCGAGCGCTTGGCCAAGCGCAACGGCACACGAGTCGCGCTACCGCCGTTTGAAACCACGCCGGAGGCCTCGCTCGACGCGATCCGTGCATCGATCGCGGCGGCGGACGACCGGCTCGATGCCATTGGCAGAATCAAGCCAAGCGAGGCGACCTTCGACAACACGATCGGCGCGCTCGACGACCTGGCGTTTGACCTGTCGCTGGTGGCCAACCGCACCTACATGCTCAAGGAAACCAGCGAGAACGCCGAGCATCGCGCGCAGGCCACCGAGGCGATCAAGCAGTTCGACGAGTGGGCCGTCGGCCTCGACTATCGCGAGGATGTTTACCACGTGGTCAAGGCGTACGCCGACTCGTCGCCCAAGCTGAGCGGCGAAGCCAAGCGGCTACTCGAGCAGACGCTGCGCGACTATCGACGGGCCGGCCTTCATCTGGCCAAGCCCGAGCGCAACGAGGTTGAGCGGCTCCGCAAGCAACTCTCCGCCGCGACCACCGAGTTCCGCACGAACATCACCAACGCAAAGAAGGAGCTGAAATTCGCGGGCGTACAGCTCAGGGGGCTGCCGGAAAGTTTCCTCGAGCAGGTCAAGACCGGCGACGACGAGTACACGCTCCAGGCCAACGTGACGTTTCACTACCTCAACGTCATGCGCAGCGCCAAGCCGGAGGCCACGCGCAAACGCATCTCCGGCGAGCGCAAACGGCTTGCCCGCGAGAAAAACATCCCGCTGCTCAAGACCGTCCTGCAACTCCGCGCCACGATCGCCGCCAAGCTCGGTTACAAGACGTGGGCCGACTACAAGTGCGAAGTCAAGATGGCCGGCGACGGCACCACGGCGCGCGAGTTTTTGATGAACCTCAAGCGCGGCCTCGAGCCAAAGTGGCAGGCCGAACTCGCGCAGTTCACCGAAATGAAGCGCCGCGAGACCGGCGACGCCAACACCACCCTGAAAATGTGGGATGCCTTCTACTACATGAACCTGCTAAAGAAGGAGAAGTACGCCGTGGACACCGAGCAGCTTCGCGTGTTTTTCCCGTACGAACAGACGCTGCACGGGATGTTCCGCGTGTACGAGCGCATCTTCGGCCTGAGGATCGTGGCCTCCACCGCGCCGTACAAATGGAACGAGCAGGTGACGCTGCACCTCGTTTACGATGCGGCCACCGGCAACCCGCTGGGCGCGTTGTACCTCGACATGTTCCCACGCGAGGGCAAATACAACCACTTCGCGATGTTCCCGCTGATCTCCGGCAAACGCCTACCGGACGGCGCCTACCAGCGGCCCACCGTCGCGCTGATCTGCAACTTCCCCACGCCAGGGAAGGACAAGCCGTCACTGCTCTCGCACGACAACGTCGAAACGCTCTTCCATGAGTTCGGCCATGCGCTGCACGGCATCCTAACGCAGACACGTTTCACTCGCTTCGCTGGAACAAGCGTTCCGCGCGACTTTGTCGAGGCACCGTCGCAGATGCTCGAGAACTGGATTTGGGACAAGCCCGTGCTTGACTCGTTCGCCGCTGACTATCGTGACTCTTCAAAAAAAATCCCGGAATCCGTCCTCGCAAAACTGAAGGAGGCAAAGAAAGCCACCATTGCCCGGCACTATCGCGGCCAGCTTTCTTACGGGCTCGTTGACCTGAGCCTGCACTCGCTGACGGTGGAGGAGGCCCAGATCGTCGAGCCGGTTGCACTGTCCAACCAAATCACGGAGGCGGTCTATCTCAAGCCGCAGGAAAACACGGCGTTCGTCGGCTACTTCGGCCACCTCATGGGCTACGACGCTGGCTACTATGGCTACGCCTGGGCCGACTCGATCTCCGCCGACATGGCCACGGTTTTTGAAAATGCGCCCGACCGCTACTTCGACAGCACAGCAGGACAGCGCCTGCGGCGAGAGATTTACGAGGTGGGTGACTCGCGCGAAGTCAGCGAGTCGATCGAGAAATTCCTTGGCCGCCCGCGCTCCCTCAAACCGTTCCTGCAAGACCTCGGCATCCTGGATGAATAGCGCTTGACCAAGCGGCTCAGTCGACGGCTCCGTTTAGGGCGGTTAGGACGGTGTCGGCGGTCAGCAACTCAGGCAGAAGCTTAGGTTGCTTGGTTTTGTCGGGCGGAAAAACCAGCACGAGTGGCACGCCCGCCCTGCCCCAGCGTTGCAACTCCTCAGTGATGTAATCCGGCCGGCGCGTGTAGTCGGCCCGGAACGCCTTCATATTTTTGTCGGCCAACACTGTGCGAACCGACTCGATGTCGATGCTCGTTTTCTTGTTCCAAATACAGGTCGCACACCACTTGGCCGTGAAGTCCACCAACGCCGGCTGACCCGCCTCGCGCGCCTTGGCCACCGCTTCCGGCGACCAACGATGCCAGAGGATGCCGCCGGGGAAATCCTGAACCACTCCGGACTTGGCCGCCAACGGGTCGGTCGGGGTGCGCCATTGCATCTGCCCCTCAAGCCCGAACACCACTCCCCCAAGCGTCAGAGCCCCGGCGATGCCCAAGGCCAAACCGCGCCGCTTGATTCCGCGCTGAAAAAATTCACCGAACACCCAGATCGCCATGGCAAGCACGGTCAGAAAAATACCGAACCACAAAATTCGGTCGCCGTAATATTCGTAACTCACCGTGAAGAGCCAAATCGCCGTGGCCAACATCGGGAATCCCATCGCAACCTTGAATTTCTCCATCCACGGCCCCGGCTTGGGCAGGAAACGCAGCAGTCGTGGATTCCAACTCAGCACGACGTACGGCAACGCGAGGCCAAGCGCAACGGTGACAAACATCAGCACGATCACGGCGGCAGTTTGCGTGAAGGCAAAGCCAAGCGCCGGCGCGAGGAACGGCGCCGTGCAGGGCGTCGCCAATACCGTGGCCAGGACGCCGTTGAAAAACGCGCCTCCCGCTCCCTCCCGAGTCGCCATCGAGCCGGCCGCAACGCCCACAGAGCCGAGCGTCACCTCGAACAATCCGAACAAATTCAAGGCCACTAACGTGATGAGGATGGTCAACAAAACGACGAACTGCGGGTTGGACATTTGCATTCCCCAACTCGCCATTTCGCCGGCGCTTTTCACGCCGATCACCACACCAGCCAACACCAAAAACGACACGACCACGCCCGCGCCGTAAAGCATCCCTAGAAGCTGCACGCGCGCGGGTGACTCCTTGCTTTGATTCACGAACCCCAAAATCTTCAGCGAGATCACCGGCAGCACGCACGGCATGATGTTCAAAATCAGACCGCCAATGAACGCATACGCCAGCATCCGCCAAAGCGACTTGCCAGTGGTGGCTGTTGGCGGAGGCCCGGCGGCCGTTGTCGTTCCGGCAGTGCCCGATGCGGAGGCCAAAACCGCGAACTTTACCTCGAATGCCTCCGTCTTGTCGTGATCCTTTAGGTTGCGAACAGCCAAGCCGGTGAGCTCGCTTGGCCAAGTGCCCTCAAACTTCGTCACCGTTTTTTTGATTCGGACCCTGGTTGCTGCAGAGACGGTCACTTCGCTCTCCGGCGACACGTCGAACGACTCGGACGGCATTGAAAAGAAATCAGCATCGGCTTCCGCTTGGCCGGCATCGAACTCGATTAGCAACGTCCGTTCATCATCCTTGGCCGCGCCATCCCACCAGGCCTTAACGGCCAACCTAGCATCGGCTTTCGGAAGTTTCTTTTTTGTCGCATCGAGCTCAGCGGTGTTGGCCGAGACCTTGGCCGTCCCGGCGATCACCAGCTTTGCATTTACCTTCTGGTCCCGCGGGATGCAGCTTTCCTTGCACTCGAGCCAACTGACCTTGCCGGAGATCGTCGCTTGGCCAAGCGCGGCGTCGGCGCCGATGGTCAGCGGCACGAGCAGGATTGTTTTGTCGTGATAGCCGTAGCCGATCGAACCAAGCGCGGTGAACTTGTCCGGTGTTGGCCACTGGATTGACCCGGCGCTCACGCCCTTGGGCAGCGTCCACTCGACGTCGGTCGCGATACCGGCCGTGCCGGGGTTGATCCAGTACGTGTGCCAGCCGTCGTCCATCGTCAACTCGAGACCGGCCGTCACCGTCGAGACCGGCTTGGCTTCATTATGGGACAACAGCAACCGCACCGTGGTCGCCGGCTTGGCGCCAGCAGCCTGGTCGCCGAACGGATCGTCAAACTGCGCGTTGAGTTTGCCGGCAAATGACAGCAGGAAAATAAAACCGAGACGACAGGCTCTCATCGCGGTTTAGGATGCCTCCGGCGCACGGCCTGTTCAATTCCCGAACGAGCCAATTCGGAAAAATCACACGATTTCGGTTGGGCACTTGGGGAGGGAGTCGATGAAGATTTGGCCGTAGCGCTTGGTCAGCACGCGGCTATCGAGCACCACGACGATGCCCTCGTCGCTCTTGGTGCGGATGAGCCGGCCGACGCCCTGCCGGAATTTCAGCACCGCCACCGGCAGCGAAAACTCCATGAACGGGTTGCCGTCACGAGCCTCGATTGCCTCGATTTTCGCCTCGACCAGCGGATGGTCCGGCACGGCGAACGGCAGCCGCGTGATGATGACGTTGCGCAACGCGTCGCCCGGCACGTCGACGCCCTGCCAAAAGCTGTCCGTGCCAAACAGCACCGAGTGTTCGTCGCGCTTGAACCGCTCGAGCATTGTCGAACGCGGCACGCCGACGCCCTGCACCAGTCGGTCCCAGCCGTGGTCGGCGCAGAAACCCTCGAGCTCCTCCGCCACCTCCCGCATCAGCTTGAAGTTGGTGAACAGTACAAAGGCCCGGCCTTCGCTCAACTCGATGAAATGGCGGAGTTGCCCCGCCAAGGCATCGCGGAACTCCGGCACACGCGGGTCGGGCATCTTGCCGGCGATGAACAGTTTCATCTGCCTCTCGTAGTCGAACGGCGAGCCGACCTGCAGCGCGTTGACCTGCTCAGCACCGATTTGGCTGGCGAAATAATCGAGCCCACCCTTGGCCTTGGCCGAGGTGGAATCGCTCAAGGCCAGCGTGGCGCTCGTTAGCACCACCGGCGAATTGCAGCGGAAGAGTCGCCGCCGCAGGTGCACCCCGACATCCACCGGCGCTGCGTTGAGCGACAGGATCGTGTTGGCCTTGCCGGATTTCTCCACCCAGTAAACGTGGTCGTCCGACTCCTGCGTGAGGAACAGTTTCACCCCTTCGCGAAGCTCGCCGACGCGCCGGTTGAACTCCGCCAACTCCTGCCCGGTGTCGGCGTCATCTGTGCCCTCGCGTGCCTGTAGCAGCGCCTCGCGCACGCGCTGGAGCGGCAGCGACAGCGTGTCGTCGATGAGGTCCGGAGAGCGCACACGCAGCTCCTTCCATGCGCGGTTACTGTTCCCGCCAAACTTGCTGGCCTTTGCTTGTTGCTCGTTCAACTCGTCGCACGCCACCTCGAGTTCGCCGAAGAACTGCTCCATCGCCGCCGAGGCGTCCTCGACCGATCGCGTCGCCCTGGCCTCGCGCAGCAAGCCCAGCAGACCCTTGCTGGTCTTGGGATTCCAGAGTCGCTGTAAATTGAACCGCACCTGGCCGCTCGAAACACTCAGGCCCATGTGTCTTGAGGCGACCGGGCCAACGTTGTGCGCCTCGTCGAGGATCACGAAGTCGTTTTTGAACAGCACACCCTCCTCCTCGTTCGGCTCGTCATCCTCCCGGCCGTCATCGCCAAGCAGGCTGAAAAACAGGGAGTGATTCAGCACCAGCACGTCGGCGGAAAGAATCCGGCTGCGGGCACGCTGAAAAAAACAGGTCTGGCCCATCTTGCCGATGTCCGAGCTGTGCCCGCAGAGCTTAGATGAACACAGCCCGCGCTCCGAGTTGACCAGGTCCCACACCTTCGGGTCAGGCGTGATGTCAAAGTCGGACAGGCTGCCATCGGTCGTCTTCTTCGCCCACTCGGTGATGCGCTTGAGTTCCTCCATCTCGCCGGAGGTTAGCAGCGTCGCCGCCTGCTGCCGCGCGCGCTGCAGCCGCCGCGTGCAAAGATAGTTGCCCCGGCCTTTCAGCATCGCGTAGGTGAACTCCACCGGTAGGATCTGTTTCAGCATCGGCAAATCCTTCTCGGTGAGCTGCTCCTGGAGGTTGATCGTGTGGGTCGAGACCACCGCCTTTTTGTTTTGGTTGACCGCGTGAAAGATTGCCGGGATGAGGTAGGCCAGGCTTTTGCCGACGCCGGTGCCGGCCTCGACGATGAAGTGCTCGCTGCCTTTCAGTGCCTTGGCCACGGCCACGGCCATCTGCTGTTGCTCGGGACGGAACTCAAAATTCTTCGCCTTCGACAACAGGCCGCTCTCGGAAAAAAACGTCTCGGTCGCGGCAACCAGGTCGAGCCCCGCGCCCTGCTCCTCGTCTACGAAACTGATCACTCAGCGGCCTCCCGTTTTTCAACCACCGCCAGCTCGGTTTTGTTTTTGACCAAGCGCTTGGCCGGCAGCACGCCGGTGAAGGTCACGTTCGGGTACAGCACACAGTCACGGCCGATGATTGTGCCGGGGTTGAGCACGGCGTTGCAGCCGATCTCGGTCCGGTCGCCGATCAATGCTCCAAATTTGGCCAAGCCGCTGTCGATTTTTCGATCGCCAACCCGCACATTGACGTTGCCCCGGATCAGCCGGTAGTTAGAGAGCATTACCCCGGCGCCTAGGTGAACGTGGTAGCCCAGCACCGAGTCGCCGACGTAGTTGAAGTGCGGCACGTCGCAGCCGTTGAACAGCACCGCATTTTTCAACTCGGCCGCTTGGCCGACCACGCAGTCGTCGCCGACGATCACGTTGCCGCGCAGCGTCGCCCCGTGGCCGACGCGGCAGTTGCGGCCGATCCAAACCGGCCCGTGAACCAGCGCCCCGGCCTCGATCACCGTGCCCGCACCGATGAACACATCGCCTTCGATCACCGCCTGGGCGTGCACTTGGCCAAGCTGCTGCGGTCGCAGGTTGTCGCGCAGATAGTCGCTGATGCGCAGGAGCACCTCCCACGCCTGACCAAGCGAGTCGAACAAGCTCGCGTGATCCGTTTGGCCAAGGTCAAACAGGTCTTCGGTTCGAGGGATGTCTGATGTGGACTCCATGTGCGCTTGGCCAAGTGGAAACAAAAAAGCCCTCCGGGTGGAAGGGCTTTTTGTCATTTCTGCCTACGAGGCGAGGAACTCCTCGCGCTCGAGAAAGCCGGAGAGCTGCCGTATGCGTGTCGGATGGCGCATCTTGCGCAGGGCCTTGGCCTCGATCTGCCGAATGCGCTCGCGGGTGACCTTGAACTGCTTGCCCACCTCCTCAAGGGTGCGAGAGTAGCCGTCGGTCAGGCCGAAACGCAGCTCGAGCACCTTGCGCTCGCGCTCGGTCAGCGAGGTCAACACGTCGCCAAGCCGATCCTTCAGCAGGCTGTAGCTGGCCATGTCGGTCGGGTTATCTGCGCTCTTGTCCTCGATGAAATCACCGAAGCTGGTGTCTTCGCTGTCGCCAACAGGAGCCTGCAGCGAGATGGGTTGCTGCGCCATCTTCATGATGGCCCGCACGCGATCGACCGCCAACTCCATCTCATCGGCAATTTCCTCCGGTGTGGCCTCGCGACCAAATTCCTGGACGAGCTGCTTCTGCACGCGCATCAGCTTGTTGATGGTCTCGATCATGTGCACCGGAATGCGGATCGTGCGTGCCTGATCAGCAATCGAGCGGGTGATCGCCTGGCGAATCCACCACGTGGCGTAGGTGGAGAACTTGTAGCCGCGGCGATATTCGAATTTCTCGACCGCCTTCATCAAGCCGACGTTGCCCTCCTGGATCAGGTCGAGGAAGGAGAGCCCCCGGTTGGTGTATTTCTTAGCGATGGAAATCACGAGCCTCAGATTGGCCTCGATCATTTCGCTCTTGGCCTGGTGTGCCTTGCGGGCGAAATGCTGCAACTCCTCGTAGGTCGTGAGGTAATCCTCGGACGGCTTCCGGACGAAGGCCTCGAGAGCGGTCAGCTTGCCTGCCTCACCCTTGAGCATCATGTCGGTCTGCGACGACTTGGGAGCCTGCTGCAACTGCTCGATGGCCCGAAGGTTCTGCTGCATCTTGTCGTGGATATTGTCCGCGACCAGCCCCATTTCCTCGATGACCTTCTGTTTGAAGAGAAACTTCGGAAAGTTTTTCTGTAGTTTGTCGTTCAGTTTCTCGAACGCCTCGCTGGCCTTCTTCGACTTGGCCTTGGCGGCTCGACGCCAGGCGGTATATTTCTTGTCCACCTCGGCATCCTCCTCCCTCACCTTTTTGATGAGGCGGTGCAACGCCTTGATATGCTTCTCACGGGTCTCAATGACCTTGTCAACCGTGACGCGGTCAAAGCGCTCCTTGGGGGGATCAGCGGTCAGCTTTTCAGCCAGGGCAATGTGTTCCTTGGCAGTGAAGCCAAGGCTGTACAGGATGCGCTTGACCTCCAGTTCCGCGGCCTCGATCCGCTTGGAAATCTCCACCTCCTGCTCGCGCGTCAGCAGCGGCACCTGCCCCATCTGCTTGAGGTACATGCGAACCGGGTCGTCGAGAATGTCCAACCGGCTTTTTTCGGCCTCGCTCTCCGACTGCACCGGTTTCTGGCGGGGCGCCGCATCGAGCTGCTCGACAATCTCCACCTCAAGACTTTTCAACTTGGCGAACACCTCGTCCAGTTTCTCCGGAGTGATCAGGTCCTTGGGCAACGTCTCGTTGATGTCGGAGATGGTCAGGTGACCCTGGTCCTGCGCCAACTGAACCAATTCCTTGATCTTCTCCGGCAAGTTTAACTCTTCATCCTTGGAAAAGTCGGGCTCCTGCGGCGGTACATCCACCAACCCGGATTCATCGACGCCCTTCCGAGATGCCTCAGCGGGCGAAGGGGTCTTCTGTTTCTTGGCCTTGGTTTCCTTGGGTTTTGGTTTCTTCGCCGCTTTCTTGGAAGCAGTTTCCTTTACCTGTGCCTTTTTCGTGGGAACCTTGGAAACGGGCTTCGCCGCCTTTTTGGCCACGGCTTTTTTGGCTGTCTTCTTGGCCGACACTTTTGCAGCAGGCTTGGCCGTCTTCCTGGCCGGAGCCTTCTTTTTTGCGGCTGGTTTTTTGGGCAACGACTTTTTGGCTGCTCGCTTGGCCACGGTTTGTTTTACACCCCGGCCACCCGGCTTTTTGGCCGTTGGTTTTGCTGCCTTTTTGGCGGCTGTTTTTTTCTTCGCGCCAGTCGCCTTGGATCGCGCGGGTTTTTTGGCCTTTTTGGCCGGTGCCTTTTTTGTGGCTGTTTTTTTTGCTGCGGTTTTTTTGATTTTTGCTTTTGCCATTCCGTTTATCTCGATCGGACGCGGGTACATTCCACCTTATGACCCAAAAAGAAAGTCCCGCGTCATACGCAGGACAGCGATCAATTGTTTCACAAAGTGCTCGCCTTGTCAATCGGCAGATTGTTCTTGCCGAAAAATACCGCCCTCCAGGGCTGATGAAAAAGTTCTTAACTCAATGAAAACCAATGGATTGGGCTTTTTGTCAGCTTGAGTTCAGAAGCCAGGCGACCACCCCCGCTTGGCCAAGGGCCAACAGAAACAAGGCCGCCCAGATCAAGCCTTCAAGCCTGCGCCGGTCCGCCTGACCAAGCGGCGCGAGCCAGAAATGAAACTTGGCGGCACCCAGTTCCACCAGGTCGCCGTGATTCAACCGGAATTTTTTGCGGTGGGAATCGCCGTTGACGACGACCAGTGCATCCGGGCACGGGGTTGCTGTAATCCCGTTTTCGCCATCGTTGTCGAGAATCAGGTGTTTGCCCCACACGCCCTTGGCATCGATCCTCAGATCGCACTCCTTCGCTTGGCCAAGCGCAAAAGGAAAACGGCGGGCCTCGATTGGGTCGCCCGCCGTGACTTCGTCAATCCTTTCGAGTCGTATCTTCAAAAAAGCCGTCGCTCCACGACAATATTATCCCCCGGATAAACCGGCAGATCCTTTGTTGGGTCATCCAACGCCGCCTTGCAGTCAACGATATCCACCTTGCCGTTGGCGCGAATCACACGGACTTCCCTCTGGTCGGCAAAGTCAGTGAAGTCACCGGCGGATTGGATGGCCTGGGTAACCGTGATCCGACCGATAAAGATCTGGCGGCTGGGCTGCCGAACCTCCCCCCCCACGTAAAAGAAACGATCGGCTGTCTTGATGGTGACATTGATGGTCTTGTAGATATCGGGCACGTATGCCTGTTCCAGTTCGCTCTCGAGTTCACCAACGGTTTTCCCGGCGGCGGTGACTGAGTTTTTCAGGTATGGAGGACTGATGGTGCCATCCTCACGGATGCGGCAAACGTACGGTATCGGAATGGTGCTCAACCCGCTGAAGGTGATGGTGATTTGGTTCCCGGGCTCGAGGCTGTCTGTGGAGTTGACGGGTAACGGTACGTCACTCGTCCCGCCCCCCGGGCTCACGGGCTGTGGGCGGGTGGTCTCGCAGCCCGCAGCCACCAACAAAACTGCAACCAATAAACCCCTGCAAACACCTTTCATCAGATAGCTCATCAAATCCATTTTCGAACAACTCAGCGCCCAACCCCTTCCAGCGCCCTTAATACTTGGGCTTTTCATCATCCCCGCCGATATCAGCCTTGGCCAGCAGCTTGGTTTCCTTCTTTCCGTCTGGGGCCTCGTCGGCCGAATCCTCCTCCTTTTCGCGGCTCTTGTAGTAGTAGTCGTAGTAATAGCCACTGTAGTAGTAGTAATAGGAATCCTGGGAAATGTTGATGTTGTTCAGAACCACGCCCACGAGGTCACCGCCGACCTTGGTCACCATTTCCTTCGCCCGTTGGGTCATCAGTTGAGGGTACTTGCGGTACTGAACGACCAGCACGCACATGTCCACCATACTGGCGAGGACCGAGGCATCGCTCACCCCCATGATGGGCGGGGCGTCCAGGAACACGTAGTCGTACCGGCTCTTCATTTCGACCACGAACTCCTTCATCTTGGCTGAACTGAGAATTCCCATGGAACTGCTGGGCAGCTTGCCGCTGGGGACGAAATGGAGTGACGGTATTTCCGAGGTTTGGATGACCTCGTCGATAGTGACCTGCCCAAGCAGGTAGTTGGTCAGTCCGATGTTGTTGGACACCTTGAAGAAACGATGCATTGAGGGCCGGCGCAGGTCGGAGTCCACAACCAGAACCCGGTCGCCCTGCTGCGCAAAGACCACTGCAAGATTGAACATGGTCGTTGTCTTGCCCTCGCCCGCACC
>Ga0066852_10000698_pt1 | contig 13903 bp, 12 predicted proteins | sample ETNtaG_27_FD_67283 | JGI IMG/M metagenome (GOLD analysis project Ga0066852, IMG submission 67283) | Marine microbial and viral communities from oxygen minimum zone, Eastern Pacific Ocean - ETNP201406SV63 | ecosystem: Environmental > Aquatic > Marine > Oceanic | place: Pacific Ocean: Eastern...
CAATTTGAATTTTTAGAGGAGTTTTCAGGGAGTGACTATAAAAAAAGGCGCCGATGTCTGCTGAAAGACATCGGCGCCATAATACGGGGGGTGGTACTGCGTTAAGCAGCTTGTTGCGAATCAGGGGAAGGGTTGGTTAGTGTTCTTCGCCCCAGAATGCTTTGCAGGGCGACCGGGTCCGTTCCTTGTTCGAGCATAGAGTTTGTAAACGACTGTCTCAAGGAATGGGGTGTTGCCAATTTGGTCAGGCCGGATGAACCAAGGGCCTTCTTGAAAAACTTTGCTACCGCCCGGGTGGTCAACATTCCGCCTCTTTCACTTGGAAATAAATAATGTTCTCCGTCTTTAGCGCCAATCTGTCTTGTCAGTGCGTCTTTGAGGTATTCTAAAAAAACGGTGGTGCGGCTTTTCCTGCCAAGTCCTGGTACATATAGCATGAGCCTCTCAAGATTCAGGTGTCCCACTTTTACCTCCACCAGCTCAGAGACTCTTAATCCCGCAGAGTAAGCCAGTTCAATCATGAGTCGATGTTTCGGATTATCTGTACTGACGGCGATTTGATTAACCTCATCCGAGGTCAGCACGACAGGAGCGGGTCGCAATTTTAAAGGCCGCTTGAATCCTGAAAGGTCCAGTGTGTCTTCAAGTATTTCACGACATAAAATTTCCATTGCAGTCACGGCCTGATCGATGGTCGACCGGGAAAGACCACTTTCCACAAGATGGTTCAGATAATCCCTGACATCCTGCTCCGTAATTTTCCTTAGGTCCAGAGGACGATTGAAACGGACGAAGCCTTGTACTTGTCCGATATACGCTTTGATGGTGTGTGGGCTGTATCCACACATTTTCATCTGGTCGCGTATAACATCGAAGAATCCAGTTAGAGCGAGGGGGGGGGTGACCGTTGTGTTCATGAGTCTCTCCTGAAACGGGGCATCGGGGGTGCCGGCGACGCATATGGGTTGGTTATCTGAAGATTGAGATTCGGAAATCCGATTATTTGTGCACGTTTTTTGATTTTCCCTTATTACCGGGAGTATTATTGACCCCCTAATAACAGCAATATAATCAATAATTTATAAAGGGTCAAGAGAAAAGGTTAAAATAAGCGTAGGTTTTTCAAGTAGAAGACCCACAAGGGGTGGTGTAGGGGGCCAAATTGCCTGCAATGAGGGGGTATTAATTAAATTTTTTTGATCGGAATTTTCAAACGGGTCAATTTCCAGAAAATTCCTTGAAACTGCCAGTCCAGAGTGAAAGACAAATCACCTTTTTTAAAGCTCAGCCGAAAGTGGGTAGAATCGGTAAAAAATGCGTATTCAATTCGCTTAAATAAATTTGGAATATTCGGGCCTTCTGTTTCAAATGGTTTTTTGGAAGGAACGGGTGGGTTGATTTTTTCGGGAGGTATTGCTCTGGTGAATATCTGGCGAATCTGTTCAATAAACTCGTTGGGTTTGTTAAATAAATAGATCAATCCTTCAGGTGTGGCAATTTTATCACTGAGTTGTCTGGAAAGTGTTAGCGAATCGAAACTGACTTTCACTCCTTTGTTGTTAAGGCTTTCTTTGACTTTAATTTCTACCAGATGATCCAGGTCCGCCTGAAGGTCATTTTTAAAAGAAGGCCAGTCGATGCGCTCCTTCACTCCAACCGCATCACCTGTTTTAAGGGCAATGTATAAACTGAATACGGCAATATACGGCCACAGAAGATAAAAGCCCATCAATGAAATTACAGTAAAAAGTACTTTACGCATTGACGCAACCCCCGATGAAAAATTAACCGGTGAAATGTGTCTCGATGGCTGAAGCGAGGGCTTCAACTGTGTATTCGTCTGGAACGATAGAAACTTTCAGTCCATGGTCCTCGGCAGTCTTTTGAGTGACGGGCCCGATGCAGGCGATAGCTGTATTGTTGAGTTTAGCGTGATGCTCCTGGTCAAGGCGATCAAGAAAATTAGTTACGGTTGAGGATGAGGTGAAGGTGATAACGTCGACGGCACCTTCATCCAGCCGTTGTAGGAAGCTGGTATCGGATGGTTTGGGAGATATGGTTTGGTAAGTGGGGACCACATCAATGCTTGCTCCCATTTCACGCAATGTGCCTGGCAAAATTTCACGGGCAACGGCAGCACGCGGCAAAAGGAACTTTTTCCCATTCACATTTTCCTTGCCCATGCTTTCAATCAATGATTCGGCCACATAGTTTTCCGGTACGGTATCAACTTTAATGTGCAGGTCACGAACTGCCTGCTCTGTTTTGGGTCCGATCGCATATACGCGAACGCCTTTGAGTTCGCGGATGTCTTTATTTTTTTCTCTGAGTCGCTGGGTGAAAAAACGCACTCCATTCACACTGGTGAAGATGATGCCATCATAAGTGGATAATTTTTCAAGAGCATGGTCCAGTGGACTCCAGTCTTCAGGGGGAACCGTTTTAATGGTCGAATAAAGTAACGCTTCAGCGCCACGTTCTTCTAGCCTATAAATAAAAGATTCTGCCTGAGCTTCGGCGCGAGTTATGACAATTGTTTTACCAAACAACGGCAGTGTTTCATACCAGTCGGTGACAGGTTTCAAATTGACTACTTCACCGATTATGGTCAGGGTTGGCGGTTTGATTTTTTCTTTCATGGCGATATCGACAATGGTCCTCAGGGTGCCAGTCCATGTTCGCTGGCGGGAAGTAGTTCCCCACTGGATTACCGCTACGGGGGTATCCGGACTTTTGTTATATTTGATGAGCTGTTCAACGATTCGCGGTAGTTTGCGTGCGCCCATGAGAAAGACCAATGTGCCTGTACGAGCGGCGATCTTATCCCAATCAATTTTCACATCTTCCTGTTCGGCTTCGTTGCTTCCGGTAATGATTGAAATGGTCGATGCATGATCGCGGTGGGTGAGAGGAATTCCCGCATAAGCTGATACACCAACGGGGGAGGGGATTCCGGGTACCACGGAAAAACGAATGCCCGCTTCTTTGAGAGCCTGGATTTCTTCGCCGCCGCGACCAAATATAAACGGGTCGCCTCCTTTCAAACGCACAACGATTTTATCCGGGCGAGCCTTTTGGACGAGTAATTCATTTATCTTATTTTGCGTGAGTGTGGCGTGCCCACCTTTTTTCCCGACATAGATAAGTTCTGCCGAATCATCGGCGAAGCGCAACATGTTTGAGTTGACCAGGTAATCGTAAATAATCACATCCGCTCGTGATAACCAATCCTTTCCTTTCAACGTGAGCAGTCCCACATCCCCAGGGCCAGCTCCGATCAGGATAACGTGCCCGTTATGTGAATTAGAATCAGTCATTGCATGAATGGATATAGTTGGAAAGAATCGCGAAATCTTCCAGCGACAAAGTTTCTCCACGACGGTTCAGGTCTATTCCAGCGAGTTCTGTTTTCCCGTTTTGTTTTTGGAACAGGTTTCCCCAACATTTAAGATTATTTTTAAGCATTTTTCGTTTATGTAGAAATGACGCATTGACGATGGTGAAGAAAGTTTTCAGATTATCAACCTGTACTTTTGGCCGGGGCAACGGGGTTAATTTTACCACCGACGAATCAATTTTGGGCCGCGGAGAAAAAGATTCTTTCCCTACTTCCAGAAGCCGTTCCACCTCGCAATGAAACTGAATGAAGACAGAAAGCGAACCATAGTCTCGAGTACCCGGAATCGCCGCCAGACGGTCAACCACTTCTTTTTGCAACATCACGGTCATATGTGAGATGTGCTTTCGATAATGGATGAGCCGTTTCAGGATGTGTGTTGCGGCATAGTACGGCAGATTTGAAACCACCTGGTAGCCACTTCCCAAAGCTCCGTAATCATATTTTAAAGCATCCGCTTCAATCAATTTAAAATTTTTATTTTCTCCAAAACGATCTCTCAACACTGAACAAAGCTTGGAATCGATTTCAAGAGCGGTCAATGACTTAGCTTGTTCCAGCAAAATAGCGGTGAGGATCCCTTTTCCCGGGCCGATCTCCAATACGGGTTGGTCAGATGAAACTCCCGCTTGCTGGATAATTTCCAGAGCGATGCTTTCATTGATTAGATAATTTTGTCCCAGAGGTTGTTTTTTCATCGTGTGCGATTAGCTGTGGTCTGCGCAAATTGCGCCGCTGATCTTATAGCTGATTTAAGGCTTTCAGGAGAGGCGCATCCTTTTCCGGCGATGTCGAAGGCTGTGCCGTGGTCCACCGATGTTCGGATGATGGGTAACCCTAGAGTTACATTCACCGCGCTACCACGATTGGCCATTTTTACAGGGATCATCCCTTGATCATGATACATCGTCACAACGGCATCGTATTCGTGTGGTTTTAGTTTTGCGAACAAGGCATCCGCCGAAAATGGACCGACAGCATTAATTCCTTCTTTACGTATTACTTCCAGTGCCGGGATTATCACGGTATGCTCCTCGTCACCAAAGGTTCCGCCATCACTGCAATGCGGGTTGAATCCGGTTATCGCAATGTTTGGGGAGTCTGTAACATGTTCAAGCAACCAGCGGTGAGTGAGTCGGATAATGGTTGTTACCAGCTCGCGAGTGATGAGTTCCTTTACTGCGTCGAGTGGTACATGGGTGGTGGCAATTACGACGCGTAATGCATCGCCAGCCAGCATGAGTGCCACATCTTTTGTGCCGGTAAATTCAGCGAGCATTTCAGTATGTCCTGGCCAGGTGTGTCCGGCCAGGTGGACACTTTCCTTATTGATTGGAGCGGTAGCAACTGCATCGGCCTGGTGGTCCAATACGAGATCGACTGCGGTACGGATATACTCTACCGCGGCTTTTCCACCCGAAGGACCAGGCTGACCCGGAATGATAGTGGTGGAAATATTTCTAAGGCCCAACACATCGATGGAGCCCGGCGCGAAAGATGCCTCCTGCGGTGATGATATTAGATTGATGGACAGATCGGGGGCTACCCATGAAACCGTTTCGCGCAGAAATGTTGCGTCACCGACAACAAACGGACACGAAGAGTTATATATCGAATGATCCTGAAATGTTTTGACGATGATTTCCGGTCCGACACCGGCGGGGTCGCCCATCGTAATGGCGATGCGTGGTCGGTCTTCCAAAATACGGTTTCCTCTAAAGTCCTTCAAAGCGTTATGTCGGCAGGCGGAGGTACCGCCTGCCGGAGAGATTGTTGGGTCAGCCTCTTAGTTTTTGAACTTTGGTCCTACCCTTCGCGACGGGTGCTGTAGGATTAGGGCTGGCGGCAAGTATTTCCTTTTTCACGCTACTTTCATATTCCTTGAAGTTTTCAACGAATTGCGCCGCAAGTGCCCGTGCTGTTTTATCGTAGTCCTGTTTTCGTTTCCAGGTATTTCTCGGGTTAAGAACTACATCCGGTACGTCACGAACAGATGTTGGAATATGCAGTCCGAACACCGGATCTGTTTCCGTTGCAACATCGTCAAGTTCGCCTTTAAGAATTGCATTGATCATCGCTCGAGTGTGCGCTATTTCCATTCGGTGACCAACACCATAAGATCCTGCGGTCCACCCTGTATTGATGAGCCAGCATTTAACATTATGTTCAGCGATACGCTCGCCCAGCATATTAGCGTAAACTGAAGGATGCAGTGTCATGAACGGCGCGCCGAAACAGGTGCTGAACACAGCAGTAGGTTCACGGCTCAAACCCTTCTCGGTTCCTGCCACCTTTGCAGTATAGCCGGAGATAAAGTGATACATGGCCTGTTCGGGAGTCAGCTTGGCTACCGGAGGCATAACGCCATAGGCATCGCAGGTGAGCATGATCACATTCTTTGGATGATCGCCCATACCATCCCGGGTAGCGTTTTTGATGTGCGTGATCGGGTAACTGGCCCTTGTATTTTCTGTAAGACTCGCATCATCCAGATTGAGTCGGCGTGTGGTCGGGTCGATCACTACATTTTCAAGAATAGTTCCAAACGAACGTGCGCACTCAAAAATTTCCGGTTCCGCCTCTTCCGATAACCGGATGACTTTGGCATAACATCCGCCTTCAAAATTGAAGACGCCCTTGTTGCTCCAGCCATGTTCGTCGTCGCCGATCAAACTACGGTTGGGGTCTGCGGAAAGAGTCGTTTTCCCGGTACCGGAAAGACCAAAAAATACAGCTGAGTCACCGTCGGTACCAATATTGGCCGAGCAATGCATCGACAGGACCGAATGTTTTTGCGGCAGAAGGTAGTTGAGTACGGAAAAGACGGCCTTCTTAATTTCACCAGCATAGTTTGTGCCACCGATCAGGATCATTTGTTTGGAGTAATCAACAACAACGAAGACCTCTGAATTTGTGCCATCGATTGATGGCACAGCTTCAAAACCGGGAACATGAACTATGGTAAAAGCCGGGACATGAGTGGCTAGTTTGTCGAGATCATTAATCTGGATGAACATGTTTCTGGCAAAAAGGTTATGCCATGCGGTTTCCGTGATGACGCGGATGTGGAGTTGGTTTTCCTGATCCGCACCAGCACAGCAATCTTGAACATATAGATTTTTATTTTGCAGGTATGCGAGTACACGACCGTACAACGCATCAAATTGTTCAACTTCAAAAGGCTTGTTCACCTTGCCCCACCAGATATGATCCTGGCTGGTGGGTTCTTTAACGACAAACTTATCGTTAGGCGCACGACCCGTGTGTTCCCCAGTGGCAACCACCACAGGACCAAGATGGGCAAACTGGCCTTCTCCGTTACGCACGATATGTTCGTACAAAGCAGAAGTTGTCAGGTTCCAGTAAATTTCTTTAGCGTTTTTAATTCCGTGGTGTTCCAGCCCAACCTTGTGTTTGAGGCCTGTTGAGGACATCTTGGAAACTCCTTTTTGGAAAAATTTCGGGGAATTGGCTTTTGAGGAGCAAAGTCGTTTTCCGACCGAATGGCGTGGTATTCCGTTTATATTTAACATATTAACATAGAATCCGATGAGTCTGAATAGCAGACCCAAAAAAAATTGCCAAACACCCACAAATTCTGCGAAATTGAGTGGCAGGCAAGGGTCTGTACCTTTTCCAGGGGGGGCAGGGACGGCTTGCTTTCCGTCGGCATATTGGCGAAAATAGGATTGCTTTAGAATGGCCCCGCCATTCCCCATGAGGGGGCCATGGAGAACAATACCCACCTGTGGGACTCAAGGAGATTTAAATGATTCTGGATGATTTCAAAAAGAAGCACAACGATCAAAGCAGTCGGATAGACAGGCTCCGGGGGTATCTTTGACGTCGATAATAAATTAAAAGAAATCGAAAATCTGGATAAAGAAACCACACGTGCGGGTTTTTGGGATGATAACGAGTCCGCTCAAAAAATATTACAACAGCGATCTGCCTGTCAACGTTCTGTCAAATCGTGGGAAGACCTTCATGAAGAATGCGAAAATGCTGGCGCTCTCTTGGAACTGGCTGAAGAGGAGGAAGATGAGTCGATCCTGAAAGAACTGGAAAGCGCGTTGGAAGAGTTGGAGACAACACTGGCGACTTCTGAGGTAAAGGCTCTTCTCTCTGGCGAAAGCGATTTCAATAACGCTATTGTTTCTATCAATTCCGGAGCGGGAGGAACCGAGTCTCAGGATTGGGCGCAGATGTTGTTACGGATGTATACACGCTGGGGTGAACGCGGTGGGTATAAAACAGAAATCCTGGACATTCAGTATGGAGATGAAGCAGGGATAAAAAGCGCCACGATAACGTTTTCCGGGGACTACGCATACGGATACCTGAAAGCGGAGATCGGGGTGCATCGTTTGGTTCGCATTTCTCCGTACGATGCTAATAAAAGGCGACACACATCTTTTGCGTCGGTTTTTGTTTTTCCTGAAGTGGATGAAGATGTGGAAGTCGAAGTGAATGAAGAAGACTTGAAGGTCGATGTATATCGCGCTTCAGGTCCGGGTGGGCAGGGCGTGAATACAACCGACTCTGCTGTGCGGCTCACGCATGTTCCATCTGGCATTGTGGTGCAGTGTCAGAATGAGAGGTCACAGCACAAAAACAAGTCCTCTGCTATGAAAGTTCTCAAGGCTCGACTTTTTGAAATGGAACAGGAAAAGCAAAACGAAGAAAAGAAGGAGCAGGAGAAGTCCAAAAAGAAAATAGAATGGGGAAGCCAGATTCGATCCTATGTCCTCCATCCTTACCGCCTGGCTAAAGACCTTCGCACGAATCACGAAGTAGGAAACGTTGATGCAGTTCTCGATGGCGACATAGATTCATTCATAGAGGCTTATTTATTAACAGCTCACGATTAAGATGAAACCAAATTTTTTACCAAAACTAATCAACGATCCCTTGGGCGACCCGGGGATGATGGTGGAATTTCTCTATGAGCGTAGGGCCCTGCTGTTTGACCTAGGTGATCTTTCTAAAATTCCTAACAGTGAGTTGCTGAAGATATCTCATGTCTTCGTCAGCCATACTCATATAGACCACTTTATCGGGTTTGACCGTTTGCTAAGGGTTGTGTTTGGTCGGGAAAAAACAATTCATTTGTTCGGTCCGAAAAATTTCATCACGAATGTTGAGGGAAAACTCGCCGGATTTACATGGAACCTGGTCGACCGATACAGCGAATCGGTGACTCTTGATATCACAGAGGTCCATGCGGATCGTCTGGTCAAGGCAAAACTCAGGGCGATTGACCAGTTTCAGAGAAGTGACGAAAGAGAAGACCCTTTCGTAGACGGTGTTCTGGTGGATGAGGATGGGTTCACCGTTCGCACAGCAATCCTGGAGCATCGTGTTCCGTGTCTGGGTTTTGCGTTGAAAGAAAAATATCATGTGAATATCCGCAAGGACCGGCTTGAAGAAATGAATTATCCCTCGGGGGCATGGCTTAACGAGCTCAAGCAATGTATTTATGAAGGAAAACCGGATGATCATCCATTGCAGATTCCCTCGAGAGAAAATGGCAGTCAGGAAAAATCCCTGGGTCATTTGAAGGAAGAGCTGGTGTTGATTTCTCCCGGTCAGAAAATCGCTTATGTTACCGATACGGTGTATACCGAATCTAACAGGCCACGGATTGTTGACCTTGTGCGGGAATCAGATATTTTTTTCTGCGAATCACCCTTCCTTGCCGAAGAAGCGGACAGGGGATTGGAACGCTGTCACCTGACAGCGAGGCAGGCAGGGCTCCTGGCTGGTGAAGCGAATGTCAAAAAACTGAATGTGTTTCACTTCTCTGGCCGACATACTTTTCGCACTGATCAACTGGTCCGGGAAGCTGAAGAGGCTTTCCGCGAAAATCGGAAATATGAACCACAGCCAGGGCAAGCTGAATAGTGCTGTGACGATTGCCGCCTGGGCGACACGTTTGTAGTTTTCGGGTGCTGTGGATTTTCGATTGATATAAATTGGTAATATTATATTTACCGGCAATTTAACTGCCGCTCATTAGCCAGAGTGCTGTTTTGAACTATCCTGTTTTAATGTTTACAATGTTGTTTTCCAAATACTGTTTCCTAGTCTCATTCAGGGGAAATTCAATTCATTCCACCCATTCGTTGATGTTTCGGATCATCAGATTGAGTCGACCGAAGCTATGCATGTCAAACTTGAAAACCAGACGAGGCATTTCATGAGTGACATCGTGGCTTTTGATTTCACCTTTCAACATAGAGGACGCGTAGATTTCACCCTCTGTCACAATGTCGTTGAATTCAGCGTTTAGCCGGTCAATGACTTTTTGCGGAATGGGGCGGACAAAGCGAAGAACAGTAAGCCCTTTAAAATATCGCAGTGAATGATATACCCGATAAAAATCATGAATAGCACGACAGGCCTCTTTTGCAGAATGCATCAATTGGAACAGATTCATGTCATCGGGTGAAATGAATTTGTTTTTGACGAGTACCGCTTTTACCCAGGCCAACCAGGTTTTCCAATAGTCCCCACTTTCAGGTTCCAAAAGAATGATGGGTCGCGGTAAAGATTTTCCAGTTTGAAAGAGGGTAAGATTTTCGAAGCCTTCATCCAGAGTGCCCATTCCCCCGGGCAAGAGAACAGTGGCATCGGATTCCTTAATGAAGATTAATTTTCGGGTGAAGAAATATTTGAACTCCAGCAGTTTGGGGTCACCGTGGATATAAGGGTTGGACTGTTGTTCGAAAGGAAGTTTAATATTTATGCCAAAGCTTTTTCCCTTGCCTGCCCCCTTGTTTGCGGCTTCCATGATTCCGCCCCCAGCCCCAGTGATGACCATCATCCCTTTGCGGGTTACGAGTTGGGTCAATTTACTGGTCATCGCGTAGCAGGGGTCAGATTTCTCAGTTCGTGCCGAACCAAAAACAACCACTTTACGAATGTCTCGGTAGGGGAGGAAAACGCGAAATGCGTGACGCAGTTCTTTTAAGGAAGTGTTGACCAGTTTATAGTCACCCAAGTCTGCGTGCTCAAGGAAAAATTTGGCGATGGTGGTCAATATTTCGCGGCGAAAAACTTCATGAGCTTCGGACGGGGCAAATAAATCGGCCAGTTCCAAAATGCGCTGGTCTATTTCTGGATTTCCTGTTTCAAACTTTTTACTAGGCATGCTTCACCAATAAATAACATAGGAGGTGGATAATTACGAGGCCTGATCATCGTCTGGAGTTGCTTCGCCTTTTCTCAACCTTTACATTCAGGGAAGAGACCTGCTAGAATATTTCTTCTGAGTTGTCGCCTCGAACAAAAACGGAAGAAGGAATGGGTAACTTATGAATGAAAAAACATTGATCATTGCATTAGTTGCCATTCTTGGGATCGGATTCATAGGAGTTCTTTTCGTGGTGTTCCCTTGGATACTTCACCAAGGTTTTTCAAACTGGAAACAGACGCTGATGGACGATGGTTTGATCATTATAGCCCTGTTCATGTTTGTGTATGGATTTTATATGAATACCAAAATGCATTGAATCCCTGCCTGTTTCATAGAGTAATCTTTTCAGGATTCTGTATTTTATAATAGATTAGCCACGATAATGCCAACGTCAAACCCACCCCGCAGGCACCGAGAACCCACTCTCCAATATAAAAGGTAACCGCAAGATTAAATAAGAGGACTCCAAAATAAAGCCCCGGGCCCAGCAGGGCCTGTGCAGGGACCTCACGTGGTTTGTGGGGAAATTTTCGAGTTAACCAGCCATCCAGCCGGGTGAAACTGAAAAGAATAGCGGTTCCAACCACCAGCCATCCAAAAAAATTTGTGAGAGGAATATTGAAATATTCCCCCTGCTCTTTGTAGGTATAAATTTTCCCCAGAAACCAGCGGTCCCCTTGGAATGCCACAGGATCAATGATGACATCCATCAACATGAATAACACGGCACCAGAAAATACCACCTTTAATGATCTTCTGGCAGGCTCGCTATCTAGCAGCCGGATGTCCCACCCGTCTTTTTTCAATGGAGACCACAAAAAGAGGGCCATCGTATAGGCTACGTAAGCAAGAAAAGTAAAGGACAGCGAATCCATGAAGGGAACATTGGAAATCCAAAGCTCCTGATCTCTTGTTGTTTCTATGTACGAATAGAACCCGTAAGGGAATCCATTGCGAGTCGAGGAATATTCCGACATAAAAGCAATAATATAAGCCAGTAACGTAAAAGCAATAGAACGCACTACGCCCATATTGAGTATGGCGATGGTCAAATAAACAGCGAGGAATACAAATACATAAGGGCGGAGTAGCACGGTGCCCCAAAGTAATGTCAGCAACTCCATATCAATTTCCGGCGGGTATGTAATTATGGTCTTTGAACCATTTCACAGCTTGTTCTAAAGCATTGTCTACGGGGTTTTGTGGCAAACCAAGTTTCTCGACAGCTTTGGAGGCATCGAAAAACATAAAATACTTAGCCATGCGAACCCCGGCCAGAGGAACCGCGGGCGTCTTTCCGGTGATGTGATTTGAAATCATTTCACACACCCACCCGGCACTTAAAGCCACCCAAAAGGGCATTTTTACGCGAGGCGCTTTGAGTCCAGTAATTTTCTCCAGTGTCAGCAGAATCTCTATTAACGACATATTCTGATTACCAAGAATATATCTTTCACCGGTAACTCCTTTTTGTTCTGCCAGAATGTGGCCTCTGGCACAATCGGCAACGTCTATCAGGTTCAGGCCCGTATCCAGATAGGCGGGCATGTCTCGGTTCAGAAAATCCAATACTATTTTCCCAGTGGGTGTTGGTTTAATATCCCTGGGACCCACAGGCGTGCTGGGGTTGACTATGACAACAGGTAGGCCGTTTCGGGCAAACTCCAAAGCCACCTGCTCGGCCTGATATTTTGAGATTTTATAATCGTTAGATAAAGTGCTCGGATCGAAGGGAGTGTCTTCATTTGCTGGAGTAGTGTCTTTATTAAGCCCGATACACCCCACAGTACTCGTGTAAACGATTCGCTCCAGGCCCTTGTCCTGTGCCGCCTGAAGGATTTTCCGGGTTCCTTCTACATTGATATCGTAGATTAAACATTTGTCCCTGTCCCACAAGCTGTAATAAGCCGCTGTGTGGTACAAAATACTGCAACCGGTCAAAGCAGACTCAAGGGAATTAGTATCCCTAAGGTCACCATAAGCGATTTCCACATCCAGTCCGTCGATGTTTGCCGTGTCGGTTCCTTTGCGAACAAGAACCTTAACTTCGCGGCCATCATCAAGCAATTCGCGAACGACGGCAGAGCCCAGGAATCCGGTTGAACCTGTGACCAGAGTTTTCATAAGTTCAGTGAGAAAAGTAAGAGGTCATATGCGTTTACACGCTAGAGATTGCGAGCGAGGAAAAAGCGTTTACTCTGAGTTTGTAGTTGCCCGATTTATCGGGCAACTACAAAAAAAGATATCTCTCTTACGCAAAGGCCATCCACCGCGAGGGAGGGTGCGGAGAGAGGAAATCATACTTAGATAAAGATTTTTATGTCAGAGTTTTTTCTTAACTTGGCTAAAAAGCTTTGCAGTAGTTTTTCAGTTTCAAACTTCAAAAGGTGGTTAAGAATTTCCGCCTTCACCTCATCCAAAGCAATTGGGCGACTGGCCTTCTTGTTGGTTACTTGGATAATATGAAATCCGATTGAGCTTTCGATAACGCCACTGGTTTCCCCGACTTGCAACTTAGCCATGGTATCGGTAATTTCTGGAAGGGTTTGACCTTTCATAATAAATCCCAGGTCGCCTCCCTTGTCCGCTGTTTTAGCGTCCTCTGAAAATTCTTTCGCAACATCAGCAAATCCTCTTCCTGCTTTTAACGCAGAGGCGGCTTTGTTTATTTTGTTGCGAGCTTCTTTTTTAACCCAGTCGACTATCTCCTTTGCTTTAGCACGGTCCTCAGCTGTTTCAGCTTCACCTTCACTGGCATCGGGAATGGCAACGTAGATGTGGCTGACCTGATAGGTTGCCGGTTTCTTGAAAGTGGCTTTGTTGTCCTCGTAAAAGGATTTCACCTTAGCATCGTCAACATTAACACTAGGGGCAATTTCCATACGAATAAACTTTTCCTTAACGAGTTCCATTTTAATGTTCTTTTTAAGAACATCGAATGACAAACGCTGAGCGGCCAGAGCGGCAAGAAAAAGTTTTTTATCAGGAAATTGTTTTTGGATATGATTTAGTTCTCGTTCGATGGTGGCAGAATCGATCTTGATATCCTTTTTGACGCCTTGTTGATAAATCAATTCCGCATCGATCGCTTTCATCAGGAGTCCTTGAGCAACTTTTTCTTCATCTTTCGTTTCAACTGACTGATTCTGTCGAGAGATCATCAATTTATAGCCGATCATTTCTCGTTTGAGCAAATCCGAAGTCAGCTCAGTGCCATTTACCGTGGCGACAACCTTGGGAACAGGTTTGCCATTTATCGTAAAATCAGATTTAGAGTCCGCCAGGGCTACTCCCGTCATGGTCAGGAT
>Ga0066852_10000725_pt1 | contig 13643 bp, 13 predicted proteins | sample ETNtaG_27_FD_67283 | JGI IMG/M metagenome (GOLD analysis project Ga0066852, IMG submission 67283) | Marine microbial and viral communities from oxygen minimum zone, Eastern Pacific Ocean - ETNP201406SV63 | ecosystem: Environmental > Aquatic > Marine > Oceanic | place: Pacific Ocean: Eastern...
GGTGCGATCGTTGATCCTCCATTGGTTGCATACCCTGACATCACCACTTCCCGAATCACATCTCTGGGAACGACCATGTCCAGAGCAGTTCGAAATGCACGGTCTTTAAACGGACCTCGGAGATGGTTGAACATGAAACCATACCAACCGTGACTGGCGTATCCTTTGCCGACGATACCGTTGATCTTGTTGAGATCTTGTACCAGGGAGGGTTTGAGGATGTATCGTGTGCGATCACACTCCCCTGCTTCTATGGCAGCTGCCATTGCATCATGACTGCCATAGGCAATACGAATGATTCCTGCACATTTTGGAGCATGGAAATGATCTTTGTTCGCAGATACTTTCAGTTCCTTGCCACGATCCCAGTAATCAAAACGGAAAGGACCACTTCCAATCGGGTTTTCATTTGCAAAATTCAGGACGTCATCCACATCAACCTTTTCTGGAATATCCTGCCAAATGTGCTTCGGAAGGATAAAGATCTGTGCGAAGAAATTAATCATCAGAGGTGCATGGGGCTTTACCAGTTTGATCCTCATTGTGTTGCTCCCGGTGATACTGACTGACTCGAACTTCTCCAGTGACGAAACAAAGAAAGGGGCTTTCCATTTCAGGCAGTAGTCAAAAGTGAATTTCACATCCTCTACGGTGACAGGTTTCCCGTCATGAAACTTCATGCCGTTTCGAAGAGTAATGTCTACCGTGGTTGAATCTACTGCATTGATTGAAGTGGCGGCCCATGGCACGATGCTGCCATCGGGTCCGACTTGAATCAGGCGATCGTAGATCATCCTCAGTTCTTTGAACTCGTTCGAATCATGGACAGCGACGGGGTTCAGGTTTTTGAGGGGGGAAGTCTGTCCGGTCCTTACATAACCGTCTCCGCTGTTCACAGATACGTTAAGATCGGTCCATAAACTGCCTATGCCTTCACCCAGTTGCGGGACCAATCCGCTGAGGCGGTCTTCCCGGTATGCATTGGTCATGCTGGGATGAACAATCGGACTGGCCGCAGCATCTTCAAAGAGGATGCGTTGTGTGTCTTGAATCAGTCTTCGACGTTTTTGAACATCCATTTCAACCTGCTGGGCATCGGTCAATGCATTGACTGTTGCATTGTTGTAACCCCATTTGTTGTAGTTCCCTTTTTCATGAAACATCATTCGTGTAAAAGTCTCTGGATCAACACGGTTGGCCCTCCCGGTCCAACGAACGATGAACATATCGAAATCAAATTCCTTGAATACTTTCTGAATGCCTAGGTTGTAGTCTTCGGCAGCAAGCTCAATATCCCAACCAATGCCTTTGCATGCATTGGTAATCAGACGTCCCATCTCAGGACGGACAGGATCAAAACTCGCGTTTGCTGTGAGTAATTTCATGGACTCAACCCTCTTTCCTGCAAAACCAACATTTGGCAAGAAAGATGCTGCTGATGCACCTATCACGATTCCCGAACGTTTAATGAATTCCCTTCTCTTCATAATCCTCCTTTAAATAGGCAGTGGTGAAATTTAAACGAAATTAACCCTTCAAGGGGTATAATGTAAAATAAAAAAATATTATCCTGCTATGCTATTTTGTTATGCTTTATAGCCTAAAGTATAAATGAAGCTTCCGCTTCAACCTGGGAGAATCAAGTAAGGTTTATCAGAATGATCGAGAGATGTTCATGCCCATCATTCTTGAGAATGATTGATGCATCATCATGAATTATAATATTTATTGAAGATTTTAACGAAATTTTGTCCAGCCAAAGATGGTTTTTTTTGTTTTGATCGAAGTAATGCCAGAGTTGCCCTGAAATCGGAATGGATCGATTTGAAAAGTAAACCAGGCATTGATTCGTCCAAATGCTGGTCAAAAGGAAAAACGAAAGATATTCCAGCCCCGTGCTTTACAAATTGATAAATATCTGCAGTTGATCTTGTTTCGAGTTTGATACGGTATTTTAATCCTTGTTTTTTCAAATAATTTTCAATTTCGTGCCTTATGTAGGTTTCTGAGGGAAACAAAATCAGGTCTTGACCATCCAAATCTTTTATTTCAAGAAGATCCTTTTTTGCCAAAGGATGATTTGTTGGTAGAACACATATTAAATTAAGATCGATACTCCATTCGACCTGGATTTCATTATTGTCTATTGGAAGGTTGGTGATTCCAAAATCAAATTGTTTCGAATGAATCCAATCCAGGACGACTTCTCTAGGACGGCTTTCAATTTCAACATTAATATCAGGATTTTCCTTCCAATAAAGTTCCATGATTTTAGGCAGAAGCAGGTTGGAAACCCCCGGCATGGAAATCAGTCTCAAATGCCCCTTTTGTAACATTTTGATCGAATCAGCGGTTTTGCTGAGTTCATTCAGGCCAATAAATGATTTTTCAACCTCCTCAAATAAAAGCCTCCCTTCTGCCGAAGGAAATAATTTGTTTTTCTTCCTTTCGAAAAGTTTGAATCCTATTTCATCTTCCAGTTCAATGATCAGCCTGCTGACCGCGGGTTGGGAGATATAAAGCATTTTTCCCGCAAGAGTCATACTTTCAGTAATCATGACTGCATGGAAGGCCTCGATTTGTCGGTAATTCATGCTAATTCATGATGCTGATTTTTTCAGAAACCAATCTCTTTCAGGAGTATTTTTTTATAAAACTGAATCATTAACCATACAGCTTGGAACAATAGGGCCACATTCAACCGAATGCCTGTTCGAGATCTTCGATCAAATCGTCGGCATCCTCGATTCCCACAGAAAGGCGGATCAGTCCATCGGATATACCAAGAGATTCTCTGATTTCTTGGGGGATGCTTGCATGGGTCATGATGGCAGGATGTTCGATGAGGCTTTCAACCCCGCCAAGGGACTCGGCAAGGGCAAAGAGTTCGCATCGTTCCAGGAAGGATTTTGCCTTTTCCAATCCTCCCTTGATGATCGCGGTTACCATACCCCCGAAAGCAGGCATTTGCTGTTTTGCCAGTTCATGCTGCGAATGACTTTCCAAACCTGGATAGTAAACTTTTTCGATGGAGGGGTGTGTTTCAAGAAATTGTGAAATTCGTAAGGCATTGGCACAGTGACGTTCCATCCGGACTGGGAGGGTTTTCAGCGCACGCAACACCATAAAGCTGTCGAAAGGGCCGAGTACGGACCCGACGGCATTCTGCAGATAACTCAGTTGATCTTGGATTTCATCTCGGCCAGGAGCGGTCACACAAATCCCTCCAACCACATCAGAATGTCCATTGAGGTACTTGGTTGCGCTGTGCATGGTGATGTCGAAACCATGATCGATGGGACGTTGGACCCAAGGGGAACAGAAGGTGTTGTCACAAACAGTAATCAAACCGTGAACCTTTGCACTCGTTGCGATTTCAGAAAGATTCACGAGTTTCAGTAAAGGGTTGGTTGGGCTTTCAACCCAGATCATGCGTGTATTTTCTTTGATTTCCGATTCAAGCCGGGAGGAGTCGGAAAGATCAACAAATGAGAACTCCAACCCAGCCGTTCGTTTCCTTACATTTTCAAAGAGCCGGTAACTTCCTCCGTAAAGATCATCGATCGCAATCACATGATCCCCGCTGTTCAAAAGTTCCAGAATCGTTCCCATGCAGGCCAGTCCGGATGCAAAGGCAAATCCCTTTTGCCCGTTCTCCAGGTCGGCAACACAGTCTTCCAGGGCAAATCGGGTCGGGTTGTGGGTCCTAGAGTATTCAAAGCCTTTGTGAACGCCTGGACTTTCCTGGACATAGGTCGAGGTGGCGTAAATCGGGGTCATGATCGCCCCGGTGGTTGGATCGGGTTGTTGACCAGCATGGATCGCCCGGGTTTCAATCCCCTGTCTGCGTTTTGTTTCTTTCATTATCTTGAGATGGGTTTCAAGGGACTTTACGTCTGAGGTGATTGATCAGGTCCACACGCGTGATCAGGCCTAAAAAGGTTGGACCTTGCTGGACAATGGCAACTTTTCCAGCCTTGAAGATGGGGAAGAGTGAATCGATGCCTGCTGCATAATCGATGATGTCCAACTCTGTGGTCATATGCTGCGAAACATTATCAGCAAAACAGCTGGGTGAATCATGGACTGCCAGGAGCAGATCCTCTTCGTCCAGAAGCCCGATGATCGTCTCATTGTCATCGAGAACAGGAAGCTGGCTCACGTCGTTGGCCCGCATGCGTCCGTAAGCGGTGTTCAAGGTGTCTCCCGGTCCAACCATGACCACCCGTCCTTCATCGGCGCGCCTCACGATCAGATCTCGCAGATCGAGGGTGGGCTTACGATTCGTCAGGCCCTGTTCCTGAAGCCAGGCTTCATCGAAGGCTTTGGAGAGGTATTTGTTACCGGTGTCGCAGACTAAAGTCACCACCCGTTTGGGAGTACTTTGTTTTCGACACCACTTGAGCGCTCCGGCCAGCAGGGTTCCGGTGGAACTCCCTCCCAGAATGCCTTCCTGACGCAGTAGTTCGTTGGTCGCGGCAAAGGCTTCAGTGTCGCTGACCGTCTCCCCTTCGTCGATGACGAAAAGGTCGAGGTTGTCCGGGATAAAGTCTTCCCCGATTCCCTCCACCAGCCACGATCCTCCCTCATAGCGCACCTCGCCGGTTTTAACTGCGCGGGCCACCACCGAACCTTCAGGGTCGGCGACGACGATGCGGATTTCCTGATTTTTCAATTTGAGGAAACGCCCCACCCCGCTGATGGTTCCACCGGATCCTACCCCGGCTACGAAGGCATCCAGGTTTCCTTCCATCTGCTCCCAGATTTCAGGTCCAGTCCCGGTTTCGTGGGCCTTCGGATTGGCCGGGTTGTCGAACTGGCTTGCCCAAAAGGCTCCGGGAATTTCCTGAACCATCCTCTCCGCCATGTCCTGGTAATACTCGGGATGACCCTTGGGAACATCGGAACGGGTGAGGATGATTTCCGCGCCCAGGGCCCTGAGATGACGAACTTTGTCGGCACTCATCTTGTCGGGAATGATGAGGATCAGCCGGTAGCCTTTCTGTGCGGCAACCAGGGCCAGCCCGAGTCCGGTATTCCCGGCCGTCGCCTCGATGATCGTTCCACCTGCTTTCAGCTGACCTTCCTTTTCTGCATCCTCAATGATCGACAGTCCGATCCGGTCCTTGATCGAGCCTCCGGGGTTCTGGTTCTCGAGCTTGACAAAAAGCCGGCAGACTCCGGTATCAATCCTGGTGATTTCATGCATCGGCGTGTTGCCGATCATCTCCAATACCGATCGGGAATAGGGCATGGCACTACTATTAGACGAGAGGAACATGGTATGGAAACTACCAAAGATTGTAACCCACTACCAGGAAAACCCCGAAGCTTCAGTCTTTATTCAGAAGACCATTACATTTTCTGGAGCCATAGGAACAGAACACACAGCAATCACCAGGGAGGGGTTTGAGAATGAAACGGCAGGAACTGCACCGAAAACCAAACCAAAAAACCAAACCAAAAAACCAAACACAGTAAAATCAAATCCGTCAAGCCTCCGCCATATGCCATAGAAGCCGAGCTTCCGGGCTTTTTTGAAGAGGAGCATAGCGCTTTCGCCGGAGACGAGGATGTCGGCGGCCTGGACTTTGGTATGGATGCTGTTTTGTTTGTTCAATGCCGTTGAGACTCGCCAGTTGTGGGCGTCGCAGCGCCTTCCGCTGGATACCCGAAGCGGCCCCTGCATCTGGTTCCGCAGTTCCTGCAGCATGCGCATGAATTCTTCATCCATTTCGTAGAGCCCACATCCACAGAGGCAGGCCATTTCCGAGATGGAGAAATTGCGGGTGATCATTTGCGTCATGAAGACTCCCGCGGCGAGGAGGAAGGTCCTTCTGCTGAGAAGAATAAGCCGGTCCGTTCACTGAATATTGCGAGGAAGGCAGAGCCTGACGAAGCAGCCCAGGACATGTTGGGTACTCCGCAAATGGCTTAACCCAACCTACGGCGCACAGTGCATTCACAGCCTTTGTAGGTTGGGATAAGCGAAGCGTCCCCAACATCCACACCGTATGCAGCGGTCACAGCCATCGTAGATACCATGGGGGCTGGAAAAAGTCTGCGCATCGAATTCACTCCGGAAACACGAAGCGCTGTGATCCAGGATCCTTTCGGAAACATCCTGCCTTCCCTCAATGCCTTCAGGTTCGCCTGGTACGCCTTCTATCCCGATACTCTGATCTATCGTGCACAATATTGAAAAAAGTGTTGACAGCTGAGGATCCGAAGTATAGTCTAATATATTGAATATTAATTCGATATATTGTTTATTAAACAAAACTTCTATTGAAGTAGAAAGCGACTCCATGATCCCAGCAAGCCAAACCGAGACCGGCGTACTTTTGTTCTTTCACCCCCACAAGCCATTCCGCTCTGTCCATTCCGGTTCCAGTTTCTGCTGTTGTTGTCGCAGAATTCATACTGTTGCTCTAAACGCTTAAGCACCTCATTCGTCTTTTCGGATGCGGTCAAGGGATAAAAAAGCCTTGGGAGATGAAGGTTCAGGAAGGGCGATCCCCCCTTTAACGAATACCCACCGTCGGTAATCAGGAAGCTATCTTTTTTTGACTTGGAGAATCAAATGACTAGAACTTGGAAAGAAAAATTATCCGGACAGATCGAACCGGAACTTGGACGAGAAATCGATATTTTTGAAACCCAGCTGGAACTGCGGCGTAGGGGCACATTTGATGAGAAAGTGTTTGCTGAAACCCGTCTCCGTCGAGGTATCTACGGGCAGCGCTACGATAACGGGAAAAGACATGATGGAATTCGTACGCAACCGCTGAATTTTCCTTCAGGAGATTTGACCAAAGGGCCGGAAACGATGTGGGATGCCCCCGGCATGCTCCGGATCAAGATCCCTTTCGGGAAGGTGACTCCTGGTCAAATGGAGGTCCTTGCCGATGTGGCAGGTGAATATTCCCATGGAGTGCTGCATGTCACCACCCGGCAGGATTTTCAACTGCACTACATCCATATTGACGATACTCCGGAACTGATGCGACGGCTTGCCTCAGTCGGTATCACGACCCGTGAGGCCTGCGGCAATAGCGTGCGGAATGTGACGGCATGTCCTCTGGCAGGAATCTGCTCCGGGGAAAGTTTCGATGTCACGCCTTACGCTGGCGCGCTTTATAGGTTTTTGCTGGGGCATCCGGACTGCCAGGATTTCGGCCGCAAGTTCAAAATCGCCTTTTCCGGCTGCAGCGAAGATGCCTGCGGGTTGGTGAAGATGCATGACCTTGGGGCCATTGCAAGAATAAGATATGAAGGTGGATCTCAGCGCAGGGGTTTCACTCTTTATCTGGGAGGGGGCCTGGGGGCGGTTCCGCATCAGGCCAAGCTGTATGACGATTTTTTACCGGAGGAGGAACTGCTTCCAACTGCCCAGGCGATCTGCCGCGTTTTCGCCAGGCTGGGTGAGAAGAAAAACAGGGCTCGTGCACGTATCAAATTCCTGGTGGAAAATCTGGGGATCGACAAATTCAGGGAGCTGGTCCGAGAAGAACGAAGGATTCTTCCTGATGATCACCGATGGACTTCCTACCTGGACGAAAAACCTGCCTGGGGAGAAACTCCTTTACACGAAGCAAGCGCGACGGTTGCCAATGATACGGACTCAGATTACGGAGAATGGCGGTCGAGCAATGTTTTTTCACAGAAACAGTCCGGATACGCGGCCGCGGCCGTTACTCTGCCGTTGGGGGACTTGAACAGTTATCAGTTGCGTGAGCTGGCGAAACTGGCTCGCCGTTTCGTTGGTGAAAATGTTCGGACCACGGTTGATCAGAACCTTATCCTGCGCTGGGTCCCTGAGGCGGACCTTCCAGAACTGTACCGCAGATTGAAAGCTCTGGGCCTGGGTGAACACGGCGCGTCTTCCCTGTTGGACATCACCTCCTGCCCCGGAACCGACACCTGTAAGCTCGGTATCGCCGCCAGCCGCGGATTGGCGGCGGAACTGGAGGGACGCCTGAGAGACTTGAATGAAGAGGATGAAGAAGTGAAGCAGTTGAGGATCAAAATCAGTGGTTGTTTCAATTCCTGCGGACAGCATCATCTTGCCGATATTGGATTTTTTGGCAACAGCCGGACACTCGACGGTTTTAAAGTCCCCCACTTTCAGGTGGTGCTGGGAGGGCAGTGGGCAGGCAATGCGGCATCCTTTGGCATGCCCATCGGGGCGGTGCCAACTAGGAATATTCCGGAGGTCTTAAATCGAATAATCACGGCATTCAGGAATAAGCGGCAAGCCTCGGAAACTTTCCGGGCTTTCGTTGAACGGGCCGGCAAGAAGCAGTTTAGGGAGCTGATCGAGGATTTAATGAAGCTTCCAAGGCATGCCACGCATCCCGAACTTTACACTGACTGGGGCGACGTCCGTGAATTTTCCCTCGGCGATCTAGGCACAGGAGAATGTGCCGGGGAAGTGGTTTCGCAGTTTCAGTTTCTGATGGCCGACGCCGAGCGAGAGGTTTTTGAAGCACAGATTTCTCATGAACAAAAACAATACGTAGAAGCGGACAGTCTTGCATACCAAGGCATGGTCAAAGCCGCCAGAGCACTGGTGAAAGAACAGCTGCAGGGCATCAGCGAACACCCAGACCGAGTGGTTCCGGAATTTCGAGCGCGGTTCTATGACACAGAACTCTTCTTCGATCCTTATGCCCGGGGTAAGTTCGGGCGCTATTTGTTTCAACGACAGGAACAGGGACCGGTGGGGGATAACAGTGAATCGGTTCAACGTCTGATTGAAGAAGCCCAATTGTTCATCGATGCCGCCCATTCCTGCAGTGCCAGATTGCGGGAACAAGATATGCTGAAAAACTGAATCAAGGAGAATCATGGAACTGCAACGATTCATCATTCAAAAGTCATTGGTAACTGAAACGGAACCGGATTTAAAACAACTGATTCCGGTTTTTCACCGCTGGATCCAGCAACAGGAGATTGAAGGACACCTGCTCATTGACGTTGGTGACTATCTCCACCTCCGGCATGACCCCCGCTTGCTGCTGGTGGCGCATGAGGCCACATTAGGCGTGATCCGTTCCGACACCAGAACTTTTCTTCAGTATCAACGGCGAAGGCCCAGTCCGGATTCCTTGAGCCAACGGATTCTGCAAGGCTGGAGTACCCTCCAGCAGGCCTCTGACATGCTGGAACAAGAATCCGAGTTGAACCCGAAATTCTGCTTTCAGCCCCATCGGTACCGTTTCATCTCGAATGATCATCTCTGGCAGGACACGGCAGCGGATGGGACTTCCAACCTGAAACACGCACTGGAAGAAGCCTTCACAGCATCAGGAAACCCCGGATGCAAGATCCTCTCTGAAGGGGAGGACACAAATCGGAGACTGATGTTAGAGTTCGATCATCTTCCTGTTTCCGGATCGGAACAAGCCGTGGATTGTGAAAAAACCTTGGTCAGTTGAGGAACGCATGGGAAAGGTCATTTTCATCGGCGCAGGTCCAGGGAGTTCTGAACTGCTCACCCTTGGAGCGTTGCGGCACTTACGCCGAGCAGAGGTCATCCTCTACGATGCCCTGGTTAGCAGAGAGGTGCTGGAGTTGGCTCCAACTTCCGCGGAACTGATCTACGTCGGCAAGCGTGCCTTTCGGCATCACCGTAGTCAGAATGAAATCAACCGGTTGCTGGTTGAGCTTGCTGAATGTCACAAAATTGTCGTCCGTCTGAAAGGAGGAGACACGACTGTGTTCGCAAGGCTTGCGGAGGAAATCGAATATCTCCGGAACCACGGGCTGACTTATGAAGTCGTTGCCGGAGTAACAGCATGCTCTGCCGCCGCCGCAAGCATCAACATGCCGTTGACCAACCGGGATTTCGCCTCGGAATTTCTAATGACCACCGTGTCCAGTTACGATCAACCACAAACCTGCCGAGCCATCGCCATGTTGCTCAATCAGGATTCGGGAGTCAGTGTCTACATGCCGCTCGTGGGCGGGGAGCGGATTCCGAAAAAACTGATCCAGGCGGGAGCCCATTCCTATCATCCCTTGGTGGCAGTGGTGAATGCCACCCTGCCTGATCAGCGTGTTTTATGCACGAGTCTTAAGTCAGCGAACTTCTTCCAAATTAGAAACACAAGCCAAGGAGACCCAATCATTCTTTTGATGGGTCGTCCCTTCCGGGAGCTCGCAGTTGATGTATCGCAACATCACCATTTCCAGGTATTGAAACAATCCTCAACTGGAGAATTCTCCAGGAATGAATTCCTTCAATCGACGATCCAAGGTTTGTAACGTCAGAAGAGACTGATTTACCGGGTCGATGATTGAAAACGGTTCTGGAATCAAATTGAGAACTCCCTCTTGTTCCAGGAGTTGAAACTGGTCTTTGGGGTCGCTAGGGTTATTGGCGTCAAAATCAGTCAAACTCGACCAAATCATACTCAGGATGCATTTTTTGGATCGAATGAAAAACTTTTTAAAATCAGCAATGAATCAAAAATTCATTTTTTGGTATGAACTGACGAAAGAGGATACTTTTCCCGAAAAGCGTTTTGCCGAAGGTGAAGGAAGGCATGGGGCATTTTGATGGAGTCCATGAAATCGAAGAAACAAAATTTCTTCCGGATTCTACTGCTCCTGGTAGTGGTGATTCTGATTACGTTTTTTTTTGTTTATGATCTGAAACAGTATCTCACCCTTGAATTCCTCCAGGAATCCCGAGAGGTAATCCGAGAACATTATGAGGCCCAACCTTTCTGGCTATTGGTCACTTTTTTTTGCATCTATCTTGTTACCACGGCCCTTTCTCTTCCGGGTGCGGCCGCACTATCCCTTGCAGGAGGAGCCGTCTTTGGTTTGACGATCGGGACCTTGATGGTTTCTTTTGCCAGCAGCATCGGCGCGACCCTGGCGATGCTGGGAGCCCGTTTTCTGTTGCATGACTGGGTGCAGTATCGATTTGCCCTGCAATTGAAGACGATCAACGAGGGTATGCTCAAAGAAGGAGGATTTTACCTTTTCACACTCCGCCTGGTACCGGTGATCCCCTTTTTTGTGATCAACCTGGTGATGGGGCTGATGCCGATTCACTGGTGGACGTTTTACTGGGTCAGCCAAATCGGGATGCTCGCAGGCACCCTGGTTTATGTGAATGCGGGTGCGGAACTGGGGCAGATCCAGTCCGCCGCAGACATCCTCTCACCGATGCTGATCGGCTCTTTTGTGCTGATCGGCATATTCCCGCTCTTGATGAAACGTCTTTTAGTGTGGATCCAGACCCGTCGTCAGCAAGCGTGACCCCTTTTCTACGAAAACATCCTTCATCCTAAAAGCAATATGGCTCGTTATGATTACAACCTGATCGCGGTCGGGGCAGGTGCTGCAGGGCTGGTGTCGAGTTATATTGCCTCCGCGGTGAAGGCCAGGGCCGCCCTGATCGAAAAAAACCTGATGGGAGGGGACTGCCTCAATTACGGTTGTGTTCCGAGTAAATCCCTGATTTCCAGCTCCAAGCTGGTCCATCAGCTGAACAAGCATGACCGTTTCGGGTTAAAAGAAGTCCAGTACCAGGTGGATTTCCCTTTGGTCATGGACCGCGTTCAAGAGATCATCAAAACGATCACGCCCCACGACAGTGTTGAACGTTACACCTCGCTCGGGGTCGAATGCATTGAAGGCAGCGCGAGACTGGTTTCTCCCCATCAGCTGGAGGTCAACGGGAATCGGCTGACCACAAAAAACATCGTCATCGCCACCGGGGCTTCTCCGGCCATTCCTTCGATTCCTGGTTTGGAAGGTTCCGCTTACTCCACTTCCGATAGCATCTGGAAATTAAGAAAACTCCCGAAACACCTGCTGGTCATCGGCGGAGGACCGATCGGCTGCGAACTGGCCCAGGCGTTCCGGAGGCTCGGTTCCGAAGTCACCATCCTGACCCGGGACCGACGACTGCTTCCCAAAGAAGATCGTGATCTTGCGGAACTGGTGCTGAAGAATTTTGAGTCCGAAGGAATTCGGATGCAGACTGAGGTCCAGGTGGACCGGATCGAGAACAAGAATTCGGAACAGCAGGTTTTTTCCCGGAAAGATGGAAGTGAGCAGCTAATCGAAGCGGATCACATTTTGGTTGCGGCCGGACGCAAACCCGGAACTTCGGGATTGGGACTGGAAGAAGTGGGTGTGGAATTGAATCCGGATGGAACGGTCAAGGTCGATCCCTTCCTTCGGTCAAGCATCCCCAACATCTACGCCTGCGGAGATGTTGCAGGTCCGTTTCAGTTCACCCATGTGGCCGGGCATCAGGCATGGTACGCCACGGTCAACGCGCTGTTTTCCCCCTTCAAAAAATTCGCGGTGGATTACCGCGTGGTGCCCTGGTGCACCTTCACCGATCCGGAATTGGCAAGGGTCGGACTGTGTGAAGAAGTAGCCTTGGAGCAAAACATTGCTTATGAAAAAACCACGTTTGATCTTTCCGATTTGGACCGCGCCATTGCGGAACGCAACAACTACGGAATGGTGAAGGTCCTTACGAAACCGGGAAAAGACCAAATCCTTGGAGCCGCGATCTGTGGACCCCATGCAGGAGATTTGCTCTCTGAATTTGTCCTGGCAATGAAGCATGGCATTGGCCTTAATAAAATCCTTGGGACCATCCATGCCTATCCCACGTATGCCGATGCCAACAAACTGACTGCAGGAGTCTGGAGAAAAAATCATGCTCCTGATTGGGTGTTTGGCCTGCTCCAAAGGTTTCATCGCTGGCGAAGGAACGCTTGAAAAGACTGTTGCCGATAGCGGCATTGCTAGTATTTCTAACACTCGAGACACATGCCGCTCCAAAATCCGATTTATGGGACCATTGGACCGCTCATCAACCCGAGAGTACACTGGCTCCCAATTACCAGATATGGTCTGATTTCCTTAGACGTTATCTGGACACTTCCAATTCAGACGGAATCCACCGTTTCGACTATGCCGGAGTCACTGCAGAAGATCGGGAAGGCCTGAAGCAATACCTGCTGAGACTCCAGAAAATTCCCGTAAGCCGTCTTTCACGTATCCAGCAGTTGCCCTACTGGATCAACCTCTACAATGCTTTCACCGTTCATCTGATCCTGGAGCATTATCCCCTGGATTCAATTGTTGACATCCGTTACGGATTTTTTGATTTCGGCCCCTGGGATGAAAAACTGCTTCAAATTGAAGATGAGGAAGTTTCTTTAAACGACATCGAACATCGAATCCTCAGACCCATCTGGAAGGACCCGAGGTTACATTACGCCTTGAATTGCGCGAGTCTCGGATGCCCCAATTTGCAGCCGGAGTCATTCCATCCTGGAAATGTGGAATCACTGCTGAATTCGGGAGCCCACAACTATATCAACCATCCCCGCGGGTTGCGTTTCGAAAATGAAGATGATCTGGTACTCTCCAAAATCTATGACTGGTATGCAGATGATTTTGGAGACGACGAAAAGAAACTATTGCAGCATCTGATGTTCTATGCGAAACCCGAGATGAATAAACGTCTCTTAGCCTTCAGCGGTGACATCGATTTTGAATACGATTGGGATCTCAATAGCTTTCCCAGGAAAGGCTCCTGATTGAACCCCAAACACATCAAACCTGAAAAATTCCATGAAGCCTGCGCCTTTTACCCACTG
>Ga0066852_10000730_pt1 | contig 13573 bp, 9 predicted proteins | sample ETNtaG_27_FD_67283 | JGI IMG/M metagenome (GOLD analysis project Ga0066852, IMG submission 67283) | Marine microbial and viral communities from oxygen minimum zone, Eastern Pacific Ocean - ETNP201406SV63 | ecosystem: Environmental > Aquatic > Marine > Oceanic | place: Pacific Ocean: Eastern...
AAATTCTTAAAAGAACAACCAGAACAAGCTAAAAAATATCAAGAGCAAGTTCAGAAATTTTGGCAAGATTCTTTTAACGATATTTGGAAAAAAGGATAATACAATGGTGAAAAAGAAAAAAAATAAGAAAAAAGATAAGAAGAAGAAAAAGAACAAAAAGAAAAAGAGGTAGTATATGTTTTTATACGCTTTAAAGAAAAAGTATGAAGCAGAGATTGCTGAACATACTTCGGTTGTTGATACTTACTTAAAAAATCCAGTAGGTATTCCTGACCACGACAATATTCTTGAAACAATTAAAGATAGATATGATAAATTAACCATATCTACTTTAGCATTAAAGAATATAAATGAACTTCTTGATAAGGCTCAAGAAGCTGAGAAGAAAAATAAAAAATAGTTGTGCAACCTTTATAGGTGGCAACTGCCAAGTAAATAAGTAGATTAACTTGACCTTCCTGCGGGAAGACAATTTAGTATAAGAAGCTGAAAATACAAGGCTTTTATTAACTAACCATAAATTCAAAGGAGAATATATTATGGCAAATGCAACACCAGCGAGTATACCACAGATAAACTCAACGGGTACAGAAGACGCATTGTTTTTAAAAGTTTTTGCGGGAGAAGTTCTTACTTCTTTTGACAGAGCTTCAAAAACAGGCGGAGCAGAGATGGTTCGTTCTATCTCTAGTGGTAAGTCGGCAACCTTCCCAGTAATGGGCAGAATTGATGCGGCATATCATACAGCAGGAGCAGAAATTTTAGGCTCAACTGCTAACCACAACGAAAAGGTTATTACAATTAATGACCTTTTAACATCTTCAGTATTTTTATCAAATATTGAAGAAGCAAAAAACCACTGGGACGTAAGAAGTGCATACTCAGCCGAAATTGGCAGAGCTTTAGCTTTTGTTAAAGATAAACACGTTTTACAAACTATTGGTCAATGTGCAATAGGAACTACACCTAACGTAACAGGTGGAGATACTACAAGTAACATATTTGACGCTAACATAGCTTCAGCAACAGATGCAACTGCCGCTACGGCGATGATAGGTGCTATCTTTTCTGCGGCTAAACAGTTAGACGGAAATTATGTTCCAGCAGAAGGCAGAAAATGTTTTCTTAGATTAGAAGAATACTACAAATTAGCAAACGCTACAAACGTTATCAATGCTGATTTCAGTGGTAAAGGTTCAATCGCAGAAGGCAAAGTTGCAAGAGTAGCAGGAATTGATTTAATTCCAGTTCCTCATTTTGTTGAAACAAATGTAACTTCAGGAGTAGACGCAGGTTCAGCTACAGCAGGTGGTTCAACACCTCAAGCTGTGGATTTAAGAACATTCGTAGCTCTTGTGTCACACCCTTCAGCAGTTGGTACTGTTAAACTTATGGACTTGGCTGTTGAGTCAGATTATGACATCAGAAGACAAGGTACATTAATGGTCGCTAAATATGCTATGGGTCACGGAACTCTTAGACCTGAAGCGGCTGTAGGAATTAAAGAAGCGTAATAGTTTCTTTATTACACCACAATAGATTAGGGGGAGCAATCCCCCTTTTCTACTTTATAATAACTTCAAGATATGCCTAGTGGGTATCTTGATTAACTCGCCTAAGAAAGGGGGAAATATGACACTAGACTTAACACCATTCCGAGCTTTTTCGGTAGGTTTTGATGACCTATTTGATGAGCTTAGAAGTTTTAAGACAGTTGGTTATCCACCATATAACATTGAAAGAATGTCAGATGGTATATATAACATTTCAATGGCTGTTGCAGGGTTTTCAAAAGATGACCTTACAATTTCTGTCAAAGAAAATGTCTTAAAAGTAAAAGGAAAGAAAGAAAGTAAAGAGAAAGATTATCTTTACAAAGGTATTGGTGAAAGGTCTTTTGAACAATCATTTAAACTTGCTGAATTTACGGAAGTAAAAGAAGTTAAGTTAGAAGATGGTGTTCTAAACATTTCTTTGATTCAGGATTTACCTGAAGATAAGAAAGAAAAGACAATCAAAATATCTTAATAGAAAGTCTAGGGGGGAGTTAAATCCCCTCTAGTTAATTTAACAAAGAGGATATAAAAAATAATATGCTAGATAAAATAAACGCAATAGCTCTTAAAACAAAACACTTTTGGACTGAACATAAAAAAGTTGTTATTGTTTTTGGAGTAATCTTAGTAATAGCAATAATAGTATAGACGATGGCAACACAAATTACACCGACTACTGAATTACAAACAGTTAATCAGATGCTTTCAGTTATTGGAGAAGCTCCTGTAAATGCAATTACAGGTACAGTAACTACCGATGTATCTGTCGCTAAAAATATTTTAGATGAAACATCTATGTCAATTCAGTCTATGGGGTGGAATTTCAACACTCATTATGCTTATACATTAACAAGAGATACTGATAATAAAGTACCTCTACCATCTAACTGTGTTCAAGCAGACGCATCTGCACAATACCGAGATAAAAACTTGGTCATTCGTAATGGTTATTTATACGATATGGATAATCATACAGATGTATTTGGCACAGGCACAACCCTACCTACAGTGGACTTAGTCTTAGTCCAACAATTTGAACAACTCCCTGAATACGCAAGGCAATACATAGCCGCTAAATCAGCGAGACGTTTTGCTTCAAGATATATTGGAGATAAAGGCTTAGCTGAATTGGCAGGAAATGATGAACAAGAAGCATTATCTTCTTTTAGACAAGCGGATAGCAGAAGTGCTGATGCAAACATATTAGAAGGCGATGTAAATACTTTTTCAATAATAAATAGGACTAGAAGGACTTATTAATGGGCGGCGTTGTTTCACAATCTATACCTAATTTTCTAAATGGTATGTCTCAACAAACTCCATCTCAAAGAGGAATTAATCAAGGTCAAGACCAAGTTAATTTCCAAAATAATATTGTAGATGGATTATCAAAAAGACCACCTTTAGAATATGTCGCTACATTAGATGCAACTAATGTCTTTCCTAATACAACTAAAATATGGAATATTCAAAGAGATGAATCAAATCGTTACATTTGTGCGTTCTATGACAATGGAGTTAAAGTCTACGACTTGGCGGGTAATGAAAAAACTGTCAGTTATCCTGATGGAAATACATATCTTAATACTACTAATCCTAAAGCTGATTTTCGTATGGTTAATATTGCTGATTACACCTTTGTTGTCAATAAGTCTATTACTCCCACTGCTGATAGTACAACATCTGCGGCAAAAATAGAGGAATTTCACGTTTACTGTAAATCAACAAATTATGGTAGAGAATATAAAGTTGGGGTTAATCACCCTGATATTGTTACAGCAGGATTTACTGAAGGATATGAAGTAATATTTCAAGTACCTACAGGACACGATGCTTCTACAGATAGTAAATATAGAGATACATCAAAAATAATAGATATACTTTTATATGGTACTGCAAGTTCACATTATGATGCTAGTGCTGATGGAATAGCATTTAAAACAATTCGTGTTGATACAGGAGCAACTGTATCTAGTACAGAAGGATTGAATAATTATACTCCAATCACTTCGGAATTTACTTTTGAACAACACAATTCAGTTCTTTATGGTAAACCTACTGATGGAAATGCAGGTTATACTGTAACAACTGGTGATGGTTCAGGTGATACAGCGATGTATGCTATTAAAGATAAAGTACAAGATTTTACAAAATTACCTTACTATGGAAAAGTAGATACTATTGTTAAAATTACAGGTGATGAAGGAGATACTCTTTCTGATTACTATGTAAAATTTGAAGGAACAGGTGTATGGACTGAAACACTAGCTCCTGCTACAAGTTTAGGTTTGACAGATACTACAATGCCTCACGCATTGATAAATAATAATGATGGTACATTTACATTTCAAAAATTAGATTGGACAGATAGAAATTGTGGAGATGCAACAGATACTAATACTGACCCTTCTTTTGTAGGTAAAACAATACAGAATTTAACTTTTTATAAAAACAGATTAGGAATTTTATCAGGAGAGAATTTAATTCTAGCTGAAAATGCTAGTTATTTTAATTTCTTTGCTACAACAGTTACACAAGTTTTAGATACTGACCCTATTGATATAGCGGCTTCAGGTACTCAAGTTAATACTTTGAAAAACTCTGTATCATTTAATGAAACATTATTATTATTTTCAGATACAGCTCAATATAAACTTGACCACGCAGGAGATACAATTAGTCCTACGACTGCTATCTTAAATGAAGTTTCAAGTTTTGAACACGATGATAATGTAACTCCAATAGGAGCAGGAAAGTTTGCATACTTTGCTCAAGCAAGAACAAGCAATACAGCAATAAGAGAATACTATTCTGATGATGATACATTAACAAATGATGGTTTAGATATTTCAGTTTCAGTACAAACATTAATTCCAACTAATGCTTATCAAATTATAAGTAATACAGTTGAGGATTGTCTAGCAATTTTATGTTCTGATACAGCAGATGCACAGGTTGCACCTTATTCAGCAAGTTCAGATGTAACAGCAACTAATGCTGATACGATGTATATATATAAATATTTCTTTGATGGTGGTGAAAAAGTACAAACCGCTTGGTCTAAATGGGAATTTGCAGGTGTTAAAATACTTGGTGGATTTTCAATAGAAAGTAATGTTTATTTATTTACGGCTGAAGGACAAACAACAAAATTATTTAAAGTAGATTTAAGAAATTTAAAAGATGCAACATTAGGTTTTGGTGTATATCTTGACAAGATGGTATCAGTAACAGGTACATATTCAAGTGGCACTGATTTAACAACTTTAACTTCTCCGTATGGAGCAAAAACAGGATTAATGGCAGTTGATAAAACTGATGGAACAGATTATGCTTTAACTTCTGCTTCAAATGCAACTTGCACAATAACAGTTTCAGATGCGGCAAATATTGCAGTAGGTAGTACCATAACAATTACAGATAACGCAGGTGTATCTACAACTATGACAGCTACAAATAGTGACCCTGCTCCAGCTTTAGAATTTTCAGTTGGTGGTTCAAGAACGAATGATGATGTAGCAGATAATATTGCTGTAGGAAGTGGTGGAGTTCTTGGTATTAATAATTTAGCAGGATATTCAGCTCCAAATCCTGCGGGTGGAACACCTATTATTACAGTTACAAGAGCAGTGGCAGGAGATTCAAATTTAACTGTAACTTCTTCTGACCCTACACGATTAGCTGTTACAAATTTTGTTGCTCCTTCTTATACGTTAGTTGGTAATCATACTAGCTTATGGATAGGAACATCTTACGAATCTAAGTATACATTATCTCCTCAGTATGTTAGAGAAAATACTGGGAGAGGACTTTTAGCAGTAACTACAGGTCGTTATCAAATTAGAAATATAGCATTAACTTACGAAAACTCAGGATTCTTCACAGCAGAAGTTACACCTGAAAACAGAAGTACATCTACAACTGTAATGAACGGATATGTTCTTGGAACTTCAGGAAGCACTATTGGTGCTCCTGCATTACACTCAGGAACAATTAAAGTACCAATACAATGTAGAAATACCGATTTTACTTTTGACATTAAATCTAGTTCACACTTACCTATGTATGTAGCAAGTGCTGAAGTAGAAGGTTATTATCATAACCGAGCAAATAGGATATAATGGAAAAAGAAAACTATGTGCGTCCTGCGATATTAGCTGACGCATTACAATTAGCACCTAAAGTTAGGATAGCAGATAGAGAAGAGATAAGAGCATCAAATGGTTCATCGCCGTTAGAAGCTCTTGTTATACCTTTCACTTATAAAAAAGGTAGAAGCTATACAATTATAGGAACAGCTAAAGAAGGAGTTATAGGTATGTTTGGGGTTGCTCCTACAAAAGACCCTGAATATGGAATAGCTTGGTTATTATCAAGTGAAGATTTATTTAAACATACAAAACAATTTATAAAAGAATGTCCTTACTGGGTATCACAAATGAGTGAAGGATATACTTATATATACAACTGGGTGGATAGGCGAAATTGGAAGTCATTAAAATGGCTTCAATTTTTAGGCTTTGAAGCTAAAGAAGAAATTAAACAATATGGAGTGGGGAAATTACCCTTCTTACTAATGATAAAGGAAACAAATAAAAAATAATGTGTGGAGTACCTGAAGCTCAACTAGCGTTGGCAGTCATCGGAACTGTCTCTAAATTTCAAAGTGACAAACGGGTATATAAAGACAATTTAGCATCTCAAAAGAAAACTATGGAACACGCTAATGTAGCGTATCTAAATGATTTGTCTCGTATTGATGCTGAAACTTCTCGTGTAGACCAAGCAAGAGCTTTAGAACAATTAAGAATGAGACAAGAATTAACTAAAAATCAAGCCTATGCTCTTAATTCAGGGTTTGGTAATTCTATTAGAGTAGTTCAAGATATAAGTGGTGCACACGATGCGGCTTATGGAGAACTTTTATTTGATGTTGAAAAAGATTTTATGACTTTACAAAATCAAGAGCAAGATGCTTATGCAAATCTGCATCGTACTTATAGTGGTATGGAACACTTACAACCACCTAGTATGATGGCGGCAGGACTTCAACTTGCAGGAGCAGGATTAACTTATGGAGCTTCAGATAATAAATGGATTAATAAACGAAAAAAACCTACAGTGGATTATGATGCTGTACAGTAATATAAAACAAGGACATTAATATAATATGGCATATAAATCACAAGTTTCACAAAAATGGTTCGGTTCTACCGATAAAGGTAAAGTAGCTCTTTTAGACCCTAGAAAAACTGAAATGAGTCAAATTGTTTCTGCATTAAGAAATGATTTTACTCCCGCTATGAATAATTATTCAGATAAATATATTGAAAGAAAACAAGATGCGGCAAAAGCTAAAATGTTAGAATTAAATGCTAGTGGTGTGAGTGTTGAGGATATTCATAAAGGAATTATGAATGGTGAGTATGAAGAATTAAGTAATCAGTATGTTAAAAAAGTTGTAGATTCACACTCAGGTCGTTTTGAAGCAGTGGAAACTATTAGAAAAATAGAAGAAGCGGCAGATGATTATAACTATAAAGATACTGAAGGAACTATAGAAGACTTTTGGAAAAAACATTTACCTGACCTTAATGAAGCAAGTGCAGATTTTAGAATAGGTTTTGCGGCGGCGTTCAATGAATGGTCAGCAGATGAAAAAGTTAAAGATGCTCAGTTAAGAGCTGAATGGGCTCACGACAAGAAAATAATGAATGGTGTTAAATATTTAGATAGATTTGCAGTAAATGATATGTCTACATATTGGGATAATGTTAAAACTTTAAACACTGCTATGCCAACACAAAATGGTGAGAAAGCACATTACTTTGATAATGATGAAATGAATGAAGTAGCTATGTCTCACGCTGAATGGATATTAGCTAGTGCTACTGATTCTGATGAATTAGATGTAGCTATACAAATTTTAACTTCAGATAGAGGTAAAGGAAGTGGTGGTAATAACTTAGGTTCTTTAATTAGTACAAGAGACCCTGCTGTAGCTGATTTATTAGATAAGATAAATGTACGTCAAGCTAATCTTGTTCAAAAAGAAAGACGAGATGACGTTTATAATAAAAATAAAACAGTTGAATCTGTCTATGCTAATGCTATGAAAGGTAAAGTAGTAGGTGTAGATGAAAAAGATGGAACTGAAATAATTAGACCTTATAATATAGATGAATTAAATGAAATAATTAATAAAGAATTAGCTCCATTAGGTGACTTAAATGTAGTTGAAAATTTCAGAAAGTTCTTTAGTGAAAGTAGAGAAATTGACAATAATCCAAATGTTAGTAATGGTTTTATGATGGAAATAGCTGAAGGTAGATTTAGTACATATTCTGAGATGATAGCTGAAATGACTGAAAGAGGTATTCCTAATTCTAAATTAGGTGTAGCAAATGCTAGATGGACAACATATATGACTAATAAAGATAAAGGAATTGCTCCTATTTATATTGAAAAAGTTGTTTATTCATCAAATATGACTCAAATTGAAAAAGATATTATTACTTCATTTACAGATTCAGAAACAGGTATTACACAAAATGGTGCTCAAGCCGCAGTGTTTAATGCTCAGAATTATATGAAAGATGAAATTCTAACATATGAAGCAGAATATTTAAAAGAACACGGAAAGTTACCTGACCACGAAACAAGAAGAAAATATATAAAAGAATTAGGTGAGCACGTTATGGGAGTGTATAGAAATACTCAAGAAACTGCTCCTGCTGAATTAATACCTATGAAAGAAAAAGAAGAGATTGAAACAAAAACTGAAGACCTTAGAGAAACAAAACAAGTAGAAGAAAAAGCAGATTTAATTAAAGAAAATGTTAAAGCATTAATAGACAGTGGGACTATTAGTATTCCTACTACGGAAACTGACACTCGTTTTAATGATTATATACCTTTTAATCAACCTTCATTGGAAGATTTTTATGAAAAAGATGTTAAACCTGTAGTTACAGAATATGTTAAACAAATTTTAGATAATGTAGGATTAGATGCTAGTTACTTTGGTGATTTAGATTTAGACAAATCTTTAGGTGCATTTAGTAACCAAGAGCAACAAGACTTAGTAGAATTTATAAGTAAATCAATATTTGGAAAATCTTGGAACGCAAAATCAACTAAGAATGTTAAAGAGATTATAGGAGAAATGTTGAATATAGACCCTAAAAATATAGGCACTAATTAATAGTAAAGGATAAATAATAATGGCTTCTTTGTTTTCAGACGTTGTAGAGCAGGACAAAAATCTTGATATTAGTTCTGTTTCTTACGATTTAAAAAAAGCACAAAACGCTGAATTAGCCTTAGATGAAATACAAAGTGAAAAATTTTATAATACATTAAGAAGTTACTACTCTCATAGAGAAGGTAATGATAAATTTGATTATATGTCTCACGCAGACTTATTAGAATATTTTTATAATGATAGGTCTTGGAGAAATCATAATACAACTTCAATGGGTATGGATATGTCTAATGCTCTTACTGATACCCCCGATAGATTAAAAGAATTTGCTTACATACAACAAACTTATGAAGCCTTACCTTCTTGGTGGGACGACCCTAATAGAAGTTTTGGTGGTTGGTTAGTTGATAATGGTGGAGCTATGATATTTGATTGGGTAAACCTTATTGGTTTTGGAATTGGTGGTCAAGCGGCAAAACAAGCATATAAACAAGCATTAAAAACTGCTCTTAAAGGTAAGATGGCTAAAGAAGTTAATAAAAGAGCTTTATTAGAAGTTCAAAAACAAGCTACTAAACAAGGTTTATGGGGAGCTGTTAAAAAAGGAGCTCTAACTGAAGGATATATTGGAGCAGGTATTGGTACAGTTCACGATGCTATGTTACAAACTACTGCAATAAAATCAGGTATTCAAAATCAATTCAGCTTAAAACAAACAGGTATTTCTACTGCGGCAGGTTTTGGATTTGGAACAGTATTTGGTGGAGCTTTTTCTTATGGTGGTTTTAAATTAGGAGCACGAAAATTAAAAAATACTTCCATTAAAAATCTTAATGATTTACATAATTATGGTAGAAGTGAAATAACAGGTAAAAGATTATTTGAAGATTTATATACTGCTAAAGATAAAAAACAATATTACAAGAATTTAAGTAAAGAGGAAATTGACCAAATAGAATACAAAAGTAAATTACACGGAAAAACTGTAAAAGACCAAGTTGATAATTTAAGAGAAATAGATATAGATGCTAATTCTAAACCACCCAAAGAACTTTTAAATTATACTAAATACAGTCCTAAAAGAAATGCTATTCTTTTAAAATATATTGCGGATAAAGCATATGAAGAAGGAAGAATTGATACTAAAACAGTTACTAATGCAGAAACTATAAAAATAGCTGAAACATTACATTTAGACCCTGATAAATTAGTTAAATTAATTAAATCAAGAGCTAAAAAAGATAAGATGTTAGCGGCAGAAATATTAGCTCACGGCGACCACATATTAAAACAAACTGATGATATGATTAAGTTGTCTAATAAATTACAAAGACAAGATTTACTTCCTGAAGATAAGGCTTATATTTTAAAAGAATTAGAAATTAGAAGACAAATTATATCTGATACAACTGTTAATCATAAAGAAGTTACTCAGAATGTAGCTCGTGCACAACAAATACAAAATGTAAATAAAGATGCTATGAGAGCTAGTGAATTAATTATAAATCCTGAAGACATCAGAATGAAAGAATTAAAAGAATCAAATCCTGAAAAGTTTTGGGAAGCGGTTTCTAAGTTAGATACTGATGAACAAGTAGTAGTAGCATTACAAGATGCACATAAAACAGGTAAATGGGAATTAGCGGCGGAGTTTGTAAATAATAACTTACTGTCTTCTCCTGATACACATATACTTAACATTGTTTCAAGTTTAATGCAGACTCAATATAAACCTGTTGTAATGTTAATAAGAGCTATGTTATTAGCTCCAAAAAATAGACAAAGGGCGGCAACATTAGCTGTGGAATCATTTGATACTTATTTACATCAATATGTTTATTTATATCACGCTTTAAGAGCGGCAGGAAAAAGTTTTGTAGCGGGGAGAAGTTTACTTGATAGCAGACAAATGAAATATGATGGTGCGATGCGTCAGGGACAGCTACAAAAATGGATTGAAGCATCAGGTGAGTTAATGTCTTCACCTTTTGGAGTAGCAGGACAGGCTTTTCAAAAAGGTATTGTTAAACCTGTAGCATTAGCAACAACAGTGCCATTAAGGCTTTTATCAGCAGGTGATGAATTTCTTAAAACAATGTTGTTCAAAGCTAGACGTACTTCACAAATACATTCACGAATAAGAAAAGAAAATGATGCTAAAATATTTTCAGCATACTTTAAAGATGCAGATTCAAAAGCCGCATATAAGAAAAGATTTAAAGAAATAGAAGCAGAATATCAAAAATATACAGGTGAGGCTATGACAACTTTAGAGGCTCGTCCAACTGCTCCTATTGATGATGTTAATAGATTACAAGTAAATGACCCTTTACAATATGCTAGAGAAGGTTCATATACTCAATCAGCTTATTCTACAAATCCTGTCACAGGAAAAGATGAAGGGGGTCTTACAGGTGGTGTATTAGAATTTACCAACAAGCATAAAATATTTAGACCTTTAGGTCTTCACTTTATTAATACTCCTGCAAACTTATTAAAATGGAACTTTGAACAATTACCATTGTTAAGAAGAGGTTTAGTACACGTTAGACACGCTTTAGCAAAAAATGCTGATGGAAGTTATATTAATCCTGAAGCGGCGGCGGAAGCTAATGCTAGAATGATAGCAGGTATGGCGTTGTGGACTTCAGCTTTCTTTGCTGTAAAAGCAGGAACAATTACAGGTGGTGGTTCAAGAGATTGGAAAGAGAATAAAGCTAGAGAAGAAGCTACAGGTTGGCAACCTTATTCTTATAAAACTCCTGATGGAAGATATATTAGTTTAAATAGACTTGACCCAATAATGTTACCTTTCTTTATGATGGCAGATATAATGGACACAATGGGTGATTTTCTTAGAAGTAATGAAGATTTACCTGCGGAAGCACAGAACACTATAGAAGAATTATCAATGGGTATGTTAGCTTCACTGACAAGAAATTTATCTTCTAAATTTTATGCAAGAAATATTATTGAAACTGCATCATTTTTAGTAAGTGATGATTTTATGAAATCAAGAAGTCCTGATAGAATTGGCTCTTCTGTATTAGCTAGAGCAATTTATAAATGGTTTCCATTATCAGGTGGATTAAGATATTACAATAGAGTAGATTCTGAATATCAACAAGAATTACTTACTTTAGGTGATAGATTAAAACAATTAAATCCATTTGTAGGTAAAGATAGTATTATGCCTAGACGTAATATATTTGGTGAAAAAATTGACAGAAAGAATGGTTGGTTATTTGGAATAGGTGGTAATGTAGGATTATGGTCTACACCTTTTGCTATGACAAAATTTGAAAATCAGGAAGTAGCTAAATTCTTTGAAGATAGAGAATTTAATTATAGAGCACCTTCTCCTGTAGATAGAAAATCTAGGATAGATTTAAGAAACATTAGAAATGAGAAAACATATCAAACTGCGTATGACAGATGGAGAGAATTAACAGGACAAGTAAAAGTTACTTATCAAGGTAAAAAGTATTATCTTAAAGAATTAATGGAAAAACTTATTATGGATAAAAATAGTCCATTATATAGAGTTCCAAATGGTATGGTAGCAGGTAAAGATTGGAGACAAGCTATCTTATTGAAATATGTCCACGCCGCCGAGAAATTGGCGTATGCTAAGATGTATAAAGAATATCCGATTATTGAAAGAACTATAAAAGAAAGAGGAGCTTTCACAATATTCAAATTTGATGAAAATAAACAAAATAAGAAAAAGAAGTCTCTATTCTAATAAAGTACCCCTTTTAGAAGAGATAAACGAATAAATACAAGGAAAATTAAAAATTATGGCTAACAGTTTTGTACGATATACAGGAAATGGTAGTACAGATGCCTATGCAGTCCCATTTAGTTATAGGGCTCAGGCAGACGTATCAGTAACCATTGATGGTGTCGCTACAACAGCTTATACTTGGAATGGTGCGGGTACAGTAATTACTTTCACAAGTCCCCCTGCGGACACAACAAGTATAGAAATTAGACGTACAACTAGCCAAGCGGCAAGATTAGTAGATTATGCTGATGGCTCAGTATTAAAAGAAAATGATTTAGATACAGACTCTTTTCAAGGTTTCTATATGGGACAAGAAGCCATAGATGATGCCAATGACAGAATTTTATTAGACAGTGCGGACTTTCAATGGGACGCTCAAAGTAAAAGAATTAAAAGTGTAGCTGACCCTACGGCGGCTCAAGATGCAGTAACAAAGAATTATTTAGAAAACACTTGGTTATCAACTTCAGATAAAGCTGATATTGCAACCTTAGCGGCAATTTCAGGTTTAAGTACACTTGCGGCTAACAGTGCAAATGTAACTACAGTTGCAGGAGCAATCGCAAATATTAATACTGTTGCAGGTGCAAATACAAATGTTGGATTAGTAGCTACAAACATAGCTTCAGTTAATACTGTTGCAACAAACATTGTAAAAGTTGTTGCTGTAGCAGATGATTTAGCAGAAGCAGTTTCAGAAGTTGTTACAGTTGCAGATGATTTAAACGAAGCAACATCTGAAATTGATACAGTTGCTACTAATATTGCAAACGTAAATACAGTTGGTTTAGCAATCGCTAATGTTAATTTAGTTGGTGGTTCAATTACAAATGTTAATACTGTTGCAACAAATATAGCTTCAGTAAATAGTTTTGCTAACACATACAGAATTTCAAGTTCAGCACCAGTTTCTAGTTTAGATGTTGGTGACTTATATTTTGACACAACTGCCAATGAATTAAAAGTTTACAAATCAAGTGGGTGGGCGGCGGCTGGTAGCACAGTTAATGGAACTTCGGCAAGATA
>Ga0066852_10000740_pt1 | contig 13522 bp, 10 predicted proteins | sample ETNtaG_27_FD_67283 | JGI IMG/M metagenome (GOLD analysis project Ga0066852, IMG submission 67283) | Marine microbial and viral communities from oxygen minimum zone, Eastern Pacific Ocean - ETNP201406SV63 | ecosystem: Environmental > Aquatic > Marine > Oceanic | place: Pacific Ocean: Eastern...
ACGGACTTCCGGGCTGCCAACTTTTCCTGTACCTTTAACCACCAGCATGTTTCACAATTTTACATTTGGAATTGCTTTGTAGGTAATGAGCCAAAGATCAAGGCGAATTTTAGCAACACCCAATTTTCCTTTGGTATCAAGATAATAAGTTTGCTTGATCAAATATTTGATCAAGGTATCGCGAATACGCGGGGCAATACCACAAACATAACGCGCTTCGTCCAAATCTCTTAAGCCGAGATAAACGGTATGGGGTAACTGTCCAGTCTTTTTAATACCACTTTCAACCACATTGACTAAAAAAGCTGATAGTTGAACTCACTCCGCCACACTGGCAGCTCCCTTGGGAACAGTCACGGCACTCATCACCAGCAAAATACCAATCAAATCAAATTTTATCACTATATTCATTTTCGCCACACTTTTCCAGCTGCGCATGTTCCATAAATTGAATAATCTGTAACAATATTTAAGCTAAACTTTATTATGGTAAAATAAAGATAGGAATTCCCGAATCAGTCTTTTAAGCAAAGGTGCGTAGCGGTGGAGTAAAAATTGAGGTAATTTTGACTAATGGGAAAAATATCAAATACTGAGTCTGACGATTTATCGCCACGACGCCTGTTAGTACTGGTCGCCGAAATGGCCGAAGAAATTCATCCTCGGCAAAATCTTGCGAGCTTGGTATCTCTCGAGAAATCTTTGGAACGTGATCTTGGCTTTGACAGCCTTTCACGGATGGAATTACTGCAACGCATAGAGCGCAAATTCAACATCACACTATCTGAACGCACTTTGACCCAAAGCGACACACCAGCGGAAATTCTGGCTGAAATTGGTGGGCACTCTACCGGCGTCTCGTCAACTGATTTCGACGAAGTTAAATTGTCGGAACAATCTGAAGCGGAAGCCGCACCAAAAGAACTCCGCACCTTAAACGATATTTTGAAATGGCATGCTGCAACACACCCCGAGCGTACTCATATCCATCTTTACAGCGAACAAGATGAAGCAGAAATTATAACCTATGGTGAGTTGCTAAGTGAGGCCGAACAAATCGCAGCAGGCCTTATCGAACACCGGTTAACGCCGGGCGAGTCAGTGTTATTGATGCTGCCGACCGGCCGCGACTATTTTATTAGCTTTTTTGGGGTTTTATTGGCCGGCGGCGTACCGGTACCCATTTATCCGCCGGGCCGCCCGCAGCAACTCGAAGAACATCTGCTCCGTCATGCCAAAATAGCCGAGAAGGCACTAGCTGGACTAATGATTACCGTGGCGGAAGCAAAAATGTTTTCTTATTTGTTAGCAGCACAAATCCCGTCTCTCCGCGATGTGATCACCTGCGAAGATCTAATGAATGCGGCACCGCTGAGCCGTTTCCCTGAACCGGGCGAAAGTGATACAGTATTTCTTCAATTTACCTCAGGCAGCACGGGTGATCCAAAAGGTGTCGTGCTTAGTCATGCCAATCTGGTGAGCAATATTCAGGTGATGGGCAAAGCACTCGGTGCCACCAGTAAAGATGTCTTTGTATCCTGGCTACCGCTTTATCACGATATGGGGCTCATCGGTGCCTGGCTCGGCAGTCTCGCCCATGCGGTACCCCTGGTCATAATGTCGCCGTTAAGTTTTCTGGCCCGGCCGCAGCGCTGGTTGCAAGCAATTCAGCGCTATGGCGGAACCATCTCAGGTGCGCCGAATTTTGCCTATGAAGCATGCGTTAATCGAATACGCGATGAAGATATTGAGGGTTTGGAATTAAGGTCTTGGCGTGTCGCCTTTAATGGTGCCGAAGCAGTGAGCCCTAAAACAATTGCTCAATTTGAAGAGCGCTTCGCCAAATATGGTTTTCGCGCCGAGGCAATGACGCCAGTTTACGGCCTGGCTGAAAATACGGTTGGCTTGGCTTTTCCACCGCTTGAGCGTGGCCCGCGGATCGATACCATCGAACGGGAAACATTCATGAAAAGAGGTCGCGCGGTAGTGGCCGAAGGCTCGGGTGACGCGATAGAAGTGCCATCCTCGGGCAAAGCCCTGCCTGGCCATCAAATAAGAATTATTGGCCTGAGCGGTCACGAACTGCCGGAACGCCAAGAAGGGCGTGTGCAATTTCATGGCCCTTCCGCCAGCGCCGGTTATTTCCGCAATCCTGACGCAACAGCTGATTTATTGGCAGGTGAATGGCGCAACGCTGGCGATCTCGGCTACATGGCGGACGGCGAAATATTTATTACCGGTCGGCAAAAAGACCTGATCATTCGAGCCGGCCGAAACATCTTTCCCGCTGAATTAGAAGAAGCTGTTGGCAGTCTCGACGGCATCCAGAAAGGCAGTGTTGCAGTCTTCGGCAGCCCGGACTCGGCAACCGGCACTGAGTGCCTGGTGGTGATGGCGGAAAGCCGGCGCCGCAATCAAGACGCACAGGAAAAATTAAACGCGGAAATTAGATCGATTACCCTCGACCTTACCGGAACGCCACCCGATGCCATTGAACTGGTCCCACTGCGCACGGTGCCAAAAACATCAAGCGGTAAAATACGGCGTCAATCCGCCCGGGCAGTGTTTGAGCAAGGTATACCAGCCGGGAAATCACGTCTTTCTGTCAAATGGCAGATTTACCGGATGGCGTTAGCCGGACTCAAACCAAGCCTCCAACGAGTTCTCCACTCCTCGATTGCCTGGAGTTATGCGGCTTACATGTATTTGCTAATGGCGATCGCGGCACCCTTCACCTGGATCATAGTGGCGGTGTTGCCCGGCAAGAAATTGCGGTTTGCCTTCGTGCGAGCCGCGCTTGGGATATTGTGGTGGCTGGGCGGTATTAAAATTTTAATCAACGGGTATGAAAATATTCCCAAAGGTCAGCGTTTCCTGTTTACCGTAAACCACGCAAGCTACATTGATGGGCCGGTGCTGGTCTCGGCCTTGCCCGGCGAACCTAGCTTTGTTGCTAAATCGGATCTAGTCGGTAATTTTTTTTCGCGTATTTTTCTCAACAGATTAGGTAGTTTGTTTGTCGAACGATTCAAAAAGTCCCAAAGTGCCGAAGAAGTGGACGAAGTTATCGCGGCTATCGAGCAAGATCGAGAGCTGGTTTATTTTCCCGAAGGTACTTTTACCCGCATGACCGGATTACTGCCTTTTCAGATGGGTGCATTCACCACAGCAATTGCCAGCGAAGCCGCAATTGTCCCGATTGCGATGCGCGGCACACGGTCAATTTTGCGGGATAACACCGGCTTTCCACGCCCGGGAAACATTCATATCAAGATATTACCGGCCATTACAACAGACAGGACTAATCAAGACTGGCAGGCGGCGATAGAGCTCCGCAATCGCGTACGTAATGCCATACTCGAACATTGCGGCGAGCCCGATCTCGCCCATGAGCACATCAATCCTCTCCACCTAAAGGCGGAGGTCAAAGATGACTAGCATTCCTCTGCTCGAAGTGAAGGATCTGGGAATTAGTTTTCCCCTTGATGACGGCCAATTTCAAGCAGTGTCAGATTTTTCATTTTCGCTGGCAGCCGGAAATACTTTAGGCCTCGTCGGCGAGAGCGGTAGCGGTAAATCACTTACCGCCCTCTCGCTACTACGCTTAATCCCCGAACCTGGCACCATTTCTAAAGGCGAGATTTATTTTAAAGGTGAGAACATACTCACCCTGCCGGAGGATCAGATGCGGGCTATTCGCGGCCGTAAAATTTCTATGATCTTTCAAGAACCGATGACCGCGTTGAATCCGGTCCTGACCATTGGCAGACAAATTGCCGAGGCGTTGCTAATTCACTCCGAAATTTCACCGGCGGGTGCACATCAAAAAGCGGTTGAATTGCTGGATCGAGTCGGCATTCCGGATGCAACTGCCCGCGCTCTGGATTATCCTCATAATATTTCCGGCGGCATGCGACAGCGTGCGGTTATCGCGATGGCGTTGATTTGTGAACCCGAAATATTGATTGCAGACGAAGCAACAACGGCGCTTGATACCACAGTGCAGGCACAAATACTCGATCTACTCATCGATCTTCAAGCTGAGTATAATATGGCGATCCTATTTATCAGCCATAATTTAGGTGTGGTATCGGAGATCGCCGATGAAGTCATGGTCATGTATGGTGGCCGCCTTATGGAATCCGCACTGGCCTCACAGATATTTAACGCGCCTCAGCACCCCTATACCAAAGGGCTCCTCTCGACCCTGCCGAGACCCGAGTTGCGCGGCCAAAATTTGCCGACGATTGAGGGTAGCGTACCGAGCCGGTTTGACCAGTTCGATGGCTGCCCGTTCCGTTCGCGCTGTACTGAGGCCGGCGATGAATGTCGCTGGGAAATACCAATTTACAATATTTCGGTGGATCAACGAGCTGCCTGTATTAAGTTGAAGCGGCAAATATGAACGCCGCCGAGCTCCTTCTTGAAATCAACAATCTCGTTAAACACTTCAAATTGAGGTCTCCAGGATTGTTTGGCGAAACGCGGGGCACCGTGCACGCGCTAAATGACATCTCACTCTCTATCAGAAAGGGTGAAACTTTAGCAATCGTTGGCGAGTCGGGTTGTGGTAAGTCTACTCTCGCCCGGGTGATCACACAGCTCTATCAGGCAGATGCTGGAAGGATTAATTATTTGAGCAGTAATATTAGAAAAAATATTCAGATGATTTTCCAGGATCCTTATGCCTCCTTAAATCCACGCTTAACGGTCGGCGATATTATCGCCGAACCACTAATTATCCATAAAATCGGAACGCGAGCAGAACGTCAAAAAAATGTCGCCGCAACGCTTGAGTTAGTTGGAATGCAACAAAGTGACGCGGCACGGTATCCTCATCAATTCAGCGGCGGTCAACGTCAACGTATCGCCATCGCGCGCGCGATTATCTCTGGGCCTGAGTTTATTATCGCCGACGAGCCGCTTTCCGCGCTTGATGTTTCGATCCAAAGCCAGATTCTGAATTTGCTGATGAGCATAAAAAAAGAGCAGCAATTAACCTATCTGTTTATTAGCCATGATTTGGCATCGGTGGCTCATATCGCTGATCGTGTAATTGTCATGTATTTAGGGCAAATTGTCGAATCAGGAGATTCGGCACAAATCTTCGACAATCCGGGCCATCCTTACACGCAGGCATTAATTTTTGCAGCGCCCACTATCGGGAAAGGAAAACGCCAAAAAGGCGTATCCATACTGGGTGAGGCAGCTAGCCTACTCTCACCCCCCAGCGGTTGCAGCTATCATCCCCGATGTCCAAAAATGTCTGATTCCTGCGTATTTACGGTGCCTAGGCTGGAATCTAGTTGTAAAAACGGCGATTCTCATCTGGTAGCTTGTCCGGTCACAGCCACGCCGTCTATCTGACTATTACGGTATACCCTAGTGTTCAGCAAGCGACATTACACCTTGTTTTAAAAATAAAATTTGCACTTCCTGGAAAAAATACCATATATTTTTTTAACTATTTACTCAGGCCGTTCGTTTAAGTTTAGGTGCTGATAAATTTGCCGATTTAGGGGATTACGTTCTCGATCATGCGCGGCAAAATCCTGATGATGTAGAACTTGGTGAAAGAGCTTTAAAATACAATCAACTTTTATGATCGATCATCCAAACCGATGTGACAGAAAAGGACAATGCACTTCCACAAGTGCTTAATGCTAATCTCATGAGCCTCAGTATTTCTGTCGATAAGCAAACTTCTGCACGTCTAACCGACCCGAATGAAGAACTGTATGACAGCCTCATTAATTTGAATATTTCTGAAGGCTTGATGGAAGGAGCCTAAGACACTCCTAAATAAACTGGCAGTCAGCCAAATGCCATGAGATGACTTAGCTGCCGGAGCGTTCTAAAATAACCTGTCTAAACGGCGGGTTTTTTGTTTTTGGTAGAGGTGGAATTATAGCGTGTCACGTTATTTAGCCGATCGGTTGCTGCAATCCTTCATCGTGCTCGTTGTGATGTCTTTCGTGATTTTCTGGCTAATGGGATTAATGCCCGGAGACCCCATTGATCTGATGATCAGCGCCGACCCAAAACTCACCCCGGATGACGCCATAAGATTACGCAAACTCCATGGCTTAGACCGGCCGATTAGCGAACGTTATGTGAATTGGCTAGGTAGTGCCATCAATGGTGATCTCGGTTTTTCCCGTCTTCATGCGAAACCTGTTCTAACCATTTTGTGGCCAGCGCTCGGCAATACTGTTTTGCTGCTGGGAATCAGTTTTATTGTATCAGTATTGTTCGCCCTGCCAGCTGGCATTTATGCTGCGATCAAACAATATTCCGCACCGGACTATTTGATCAATCTCGCCGCCTTTGCCGGTATTTCGATTCCTTCGTTTTGGCTGGCGTTATTATTGATTACACTGTTTTCTGTCATTCTCGGCATCCTACCCGCCAGTGGGACCGAAAACATCGGTGGCCTAACCGGTTTTTGGGACACGGCCAAATTCCTGGTTTTACCAATAGCCACGCTAACCATCGCCAGTATTGGCAGCCACACCCGCTTTGTCCGGGCTGCCGTGGTCGAAACCATGCGCCAGGACTATATCCGGACAGCGCGTGCCAAGGGTGCCAGCGAGGTTCGGGTGATCTTGCATCACGTGCTCCGCAACGCCCTGATACCAGTTGTCACGATCATTGCCTTGGACTTCGGCTATTTGTTTTCCGGTGCACTTATTGTTGAAACCATATTTGCTTATCCCGGAATGGGTAAGCTGATTTTCGATGCCATTATGGGCAACGATTTTAACTTGGCAATGATCGCCTTTTTGTTCGCCACAATATTGACCCTGCTTGGTAATCTCCTTGCCGATATCGCCTATGGCTGGCTCGATCCCAGGATTTCTTATGGGGAAAGTAATGAGAGTTCAGGTGCATGAGCGAGCTTGTTATCAAACAGCAAGGGCAATCAACCTGGGCATTGGCGTGGCGACGCTTTTTAAAACATAAATTGGCCGTCATTAGCGGCTGCTATCTTTTATTTGTGTGTCTCCTTTCGGCTTCCGCACCGCTGTTTGAATCGCTGTGGGATATTGATGCCAATCAGGCTAATCTTTTTAACCGCTTTGCCCTGCCCAGTGCTGCTGCCTGGCTAGGCCTGGATGAATTAGGCCGCGATGTGTTTACGCGGCTGCTCTATGGCGGCCAAGTTTCTCTTTTGGTGGGCCTGTTGACCGCACTGGTGGCGGCACTTTTCGGTACGGTAGTTGGCCTGATTGCCGGCTATCGCGGTGGCTGGGTCGATGCCATACTGATGCGCCTGACCGATAGCGTAATTTCACTACCGTTGCTGCCTCTGCTCATCGTCCTGGCCGCGATTGATCTCAATAAAAGCAGCCTGCCCGAGGCCATCATTCAATCAGAGAACATCAGCCTCTACCGGATTATCTTTATCGTCGCGGTGGTTGGCTGGACCACCGTCGCCCGGCTGGTGCGGGGTGCGGCGCTCAGTCTGCGCGAGCGGGATTTTGTGCTTGCAGCCAAAGTGCAAGGTGCTAGTGCGTTCAGGATTATGAGCGTTCATATTCTGCCCAATCTGATCTCGCCGATCATCGTCGCTACAACACTATCCATCGGCAATATCATTTTACTGGAATCGGTTTTAAGTTTTCTCGGTCTCGGTATTCAGCCGCCGGTTGCCAGTTGGGGTAATCTCCTGACCAATGCCCAGGAGTTGATTTTCAGCGCCCCATGGCTGGCTTTTTATCCCGGCATCGCCATTTTTATCACGGTCATCGCTTTTAACTTTCTCGGCGACGGTCTGCAGGACGCACTTGATCCAAAAGCAGAAAAGTAATTTCCTATTTCGGTGACAGTTTACTTTTAAAGCTTAGCACACCAAAAAAGTAAACTGTTACCGAAATACATTGTTGGCTCGGATGATTTAATCCGATATTTGATGTAACTTATTGAGTGCACGTATAATTTTTTGGATACAGCTATGGCTGAAGCGACCAGGAGCAATATTTATCCGGTTATTCTTTCCGGTGGTACCGGCACCCGCCTGTGGCCACTTTCGCGCGCCCTTTACCCAAAGCAATTTCAGCCTTTGCATTCCGACTTAAGTCTTCTGCAAGAAACTGCATCACGCCTCAAAGGTGAGCAATTCGCGGCACCGTTGTTAATCTGCAATCAGGAACACCGCTTTATCGTCGCCGAACAATTACACAGCGTCGAGATTGTGCCGGAAGCGATTATACTCGAGCCGATGGGCCGCAACACCGCACCCGCCGCCGCTGTTGCCGCTATTATTTTGGCCGAACGGGATCCCGGGGCAGTTATGTTACTGTTACCCTCAGACCACGTCATTCAAAATTCGGCGGCTTTTCAGAAAGCCATCGATATAGCCCTGCCGGCGGCGCGCCAAGGCTCACTGGTTACTTTTGGTATCCTGCCAACCGGACCAGAAACCGGTTATGGTTATATCAAACAAGGCAGCGAGATTGCGGATCAACCAAACTGCTTCGCGGTAAAGTCCTTCGTTGAAAAGCCCGACAGCGCTACGGCTGAAAAATTCATCGAAGAAGGTAATTATTTTTGGAATGGCGGCATTTTTCTTTTTACCGTTGCTAAGTTTATGGCCGAGCTGGAACGCTTGTCACCCGGTATTGCCGCCGCCTGCCGGCAAGCCGTCGCCAAAAGCACCAATGATCTGGATTATCATCGCTTGGATAAAGCTGCCTTTGCCACCTGCCCCGCCGACTCTATCGATTATGCGGTGATAGAGAAGTCTGCTGACGTCGCGGTTGTACCGGTCGATATGGGCTGGAGTGATGTCGGCTCTTGGGATGCACTCTGGCAGGTGCTGGATAAAGACCAGGCCGGCAACGTCATCGCCGGTGATGTCCTACTCAAAGACACTGCAAACTCGCTCATCCGCTCTGAAGATAAATTAGTTGCCGCCGTCGGCCTTGCCGATACGGTTGTTATAGCCACCGAGGACGCCATCCTGGTTTCCACCAAAGAAGCCTCTCAAAACGTCAAGCTCGTGGTTGATGATTTGAAGGCCACCGGCCGGTCAGAGCATATTTCGCATGCCAAAGTCTACCGCCCTTGGGGCTGGTATCAGACGCTCGAAATGCGTGACCGTTTTCAGGTCAAAGTATTAAGCCTCAAGCCGGGCGCCAAAATATCCTTGCAGCGCCACCGGCAAAGAGCCGAACATTGGGTGGTGGTTTCCGGCATCGCCATCGTTACCCGTGGTGAAGAAATCATTGAACTCGAGAAAAACCAATCAACCTATATTCCGATTGGAATGAAGCACCGGATTGAAAACAAAGCCGAGAGCGACCTGCAGCTCATTGAAGTACAATCCGGTGACTATCTCGGCGAAGATGATATCGAACGCTTTGACGATCAATATGGACGCGACTGATGACCCAACTATCAAATTCACTCGCAAATCGCGACATTGAAAATTTCCTGCATCCCTATACCAATTTAGCGGCGCATCAGGAAACCGGCCCGCTGGTGATCACCAAGGGCGATGGTGTTTACGTCTATGATGAGGCCGGTAATAAATATATCGAAGGTCTGGCCGGACTTTGGTGCACGGCTCTTGGTTTCGACAATAAACGTCTCGTCGAGGCGGCAACCAAAGCGATGGAGCAACTCCCCTTCTACCACTCCTTTGGCAGCAAATCCCATCCGACGGCGATTGACCTAGCGGAACGGCTGATCGAGCTTGCGCCGGTGCCGATGTCGAAGGTGTTTTTTGCCAATTCAGGCTCGGAAGCCAACGATACGGCAGTGAAAATTATCTGGTACATCAACAATGCCCGCGGCAGGACAGAGAAAAAAAAGATCATCGCCCGGGAGAAAGCCTATCATGGGGTGACCTTAATGACGGCGAGCCTAACCGGGCTGTCCAATAACCACCGGGATTTCGATTTGCCATTGGATCGTGTGCTCCATACGGACTGTCCACACCATTATCACTTTTGTGAGGACGGCGATAGCGAAGAGGAGTTCGCTACCCGCTGCGCCGAAAATTTGCGAAAACTCATCCTCGATGAGGGACCTGAGACCATCGCTGCCTTTTTTGCCGAACCGGTGATGGGGGCCGGTGGGGTCATTCCGCCACCGGCGACCTATTTTGAAAAAATTCAGCCGGTCCTCCAGGAATACGATATTCTTTTTGTGGTTGATGAAGTGATCTGCGGTTTTGGCCGCACCGGTAATATGTTCGGCACCGAGACCTATGACCTCAAACCCGACATGATTACCGTCGCCAAGGCCCTTTCTTCCGGCTATTTACCGATTTCCGCCTTAATGGTATCGGATGAAATTTTTCAACTTATGGTCACTGAAAGTGAAAAAATCGGCATTTTTGGCCACGGCTTTACTTATGGCGGACATCCGGTGCCGTGCGCCGTTGCATTGGAAACTTTGAAGATTTACGAAGAAATGGATTTGGTTAGCCATGTCCAGTTGGTCACCCCCACTTTGCAGGATGGCTTGGCCAAATTAGCCGATCATCCGTTGGTTGGCGAGGCCCGTGGTGTCGGTCTTTTAGGTGCCCTGGAGGTAGTAAAAAACAAGGAAACCCGGGAAATTTTTGAGGTTTCAGACGGTATTGGCGCCCATCTCGCCAACCGTGCTCAAGCCAATGGCCTCATTTCGCGCGCCATGGGCGATACGCTGGCCTTTGCCCCACCTTTGATAATTGACAATTATCAAATAAATGAAATATTAGCTGTGGTAGAACAATCCTTGGATGAAACGCTCGATGTAACAGCTGACCTCGGATTGAAATAAATTGAAAAATCCATGGCAAACGGGGTGATTTATCCAATTTATTTAGTATATTTAATAAAAATCGAAACAATTAACGTAAAAACCAGGATGATAATGGAGATTTGAGCATGAATTACGACCAGTTCTTTGCCGATAAGGTCGCTGCTCTGAAAGTAGAAGGACGTTACCGCGTCTTCGCCGATTTGGAACGTGAGGCGGGTAATTTCCCGACTGCTAAAAACTATCAGAAAGACGGTACTGCCGATATTACGGTGTGGTGCTCAAATGACTATCTGGGAATGGGTCAAAGCCGGGTTGTCATTGATGCGATGCACGAAGCTGTTGATAAGTGCGGCGCCGGTGCGGGTGGTACGCGGAATATTTCCGGCACCAACCACTTTCATGTGCTGCTCGAAGAAGAGCTCGCCAGCCTGCACAACAAAGAAGCCGGTCTTATATTCACCTCTGGTTATGTCGCCAACCTGACAACCCTCAGCACCATCGGCCAGATGATGCCGGAACTTGTCATTATTTCCGATGCGCTCAACCACAATTCAATGATCGCCGGCATTCGCCACTCGCGCTCCGACAAAATGATCTTCAAACATAATGATCTGGTGGATTTGGAAGCAAAATTGAAGGAAGTCGGCCCGGACCGGCCCAAAATGATCGCCTTTGAATCGGTTTATTCGATGGATGGTGATATTGCGCCGATCAAAGAAATCTGTGATCTGGCTGATAAATATGATGCCCTCACTTTCATCGACGAAGTTCATGCGGTTGGCCTCTATGGCCAACATGGTGCCGGTATTGCTGAACGCGATGGCTTGATGGACCGGCTCGATATTATCCAAGGCACACTGGCTAAAGGCTTTGGCGTTGTTGGCGGTTATGTTGCGGGCTCAAGCCCAATGTGTGACTTTATCCGCTCTTATGGAGATGGCTTTATTTTTTCATCTTCGATGCCTCCAGCTGTTGCTGCCGGTGCGTTGGCCAGCATCAAATATATCCGCGAACACAATGAACTGCGCGAACAGCATCAGGAACGCGCGGCAATGCTCAAGCGACGCCTCACCGATGTTGGCATTCCAGTAATGCCGTCAGTTACCCATATTGTGCCAGTGATGGTGGGTGACTCGGTGCTGTGTAAACAGGCCAGCGATGAATTGCTGTTCAATCACAGTATCTATGTGCAGTCGATCAACTATCCGACCGTGCCGCGTGGTACCGAGCGCCTGCGCTTTACGCCAACGCCGTTGCATAACGACGAGTTGATGGATCATCTGGTCAGTTCCTTGCAAAAAGTCTGGGGTCAACTGGGGCTCAAACAAGCGGCTTAAGGACACACAATATCACTCCGGACCTGATGTATGGTTCGAGGACACTTTTATGGCATGCTCTATCGGTATCTGAGGTGGTGACCAAAATGTCCCCTTCGGGCGCATGGACCGGTGTTGCATTGGGGGCAGGAAAATCACCGTCTGGTTTGTTGAAATATCATGCCAAAATCTTGTCCCCGATTGACAGCAGTGGCTCAGGGCCGGGGTGACGGTCCTCGGGTTTTAACTCTTTTCGTAATGATTGGCGACGAGGCGGTCGAGCAACCGCACACCGAACGCCGTGCTGCCTTTGGGCACGGTCGGCGCATCGGTTTTGGACCAGGTCACCCCGGCAATATCCAAATGTGCCCATGGCGTTTTGCCGACAAAGCGTTGCAAGAATTGGGCGGCAGTTATACTGCCGGCCCCCCGGCTGCCAATATTTTGCATATCAGCCGCTTGGGAATTAATCATTTTGTCGTAAGCTTCGTCCAGCGGCAGACGCCAGAGTTTCTCTTCCACTTCCGTACCCGCCTTGGTGAGACGTTCCGACAATTGATCATTGTTGGAGAACAGACCGGCATGATGGCTGCCGAGCGAGACAATGATCGCGCCGGTCAGGGTCGCCAGATTAACCATGAATTTCGGTTTAAAGCGGTTATTGGTGTAGTGCAGCGCATCGGCCAACACCAGCCGCCCCTCAGCATCGGTGTTTAAGACTTCAATGGTCTGCCCAGACATCGAGGTGACGATATCGCCCGGCCGCTGCGCATTACCGCCTGGCATGTTCTCGACCAGCCCAACCACACCGACGACATTGGCTTTGGCTTTGCGACCGGCAAGCGCTTTCATCAAACCAATAACCGCACCAGCGCCGCCCATATCCCATTTCATATCTTCCATGCCAGCCGATGGTTTGATCGAAATACCGCCGGTATCAAAGGTTACGCCCTTACCGACGAAAGCAACCGGCTGGGCTTCTTTGCCTCTGCTTTTTGGTCCGCCCTGCCATTGCATGACGACCATTTTCGACTCGCGAATACTGCCCTGACCGACGCCCAATAAGGCGCCCATACCGAGCCGCCGCATTTGTGCTTCACCAAGGATTTGCACTTTAACGCCGAGCTTTTCCAAGCTCTTGGCCTGTTTAGCGAGGGTGTCCGGATAGATGACGTTCGAGGGCTCTGAGACCAAATCGCGGGTAAAGAAAACACCATTGGCGATTTTACCCAGACGGGTATAATTTTTACGTGCCTTGGCAAATCTAGTGCAATGCAAGGTAATGGATTTGAGTTTCGGTTTATCATTTGGTTTTTGCTTGGTTTTATATTTATCGAACCGGTAGGAGCGAAGCTGGGCGCCGTAAGCGATCTCGGCGGCAATATCACCGGCACTCATCTTGACATCTTTGACCGCATCAACCGCAATTGCCACCGTGCCTTTTATGCCTTGCA
>Ga0066852_10000747_pt1 | contig 13443 bp, 9 predicted proteins | sample ETNtaG_27_FD_67283 | JGI IMG/M metagenome (GOLD analysis project Ga0066852, IMG submission 67283) | Marine microbial and viral communities from oxygen minimum zone, Eastern Pacific Ocean - ETNP201406SV63 | ecosystem: Environmental > Aquatic > Marine > Oceanic | place: Pacific Ocean: Eastern...
TTCTGGGTTCTCCAGTATCAGGGTCTTTCACATTAACCCAAACTTTTTCTTCTTGGCCCTTGATAAGCATTTTTTGATTATCACCATTTAAACTATAAATAGCACCATCAGACCCCGTCTTGTAGACTGGCTTTTGATTAGATATAACTTTTCTTGTAGAACCGTCATTCCTATTATATTCATACAGTGCATCGCCCACAGCACGAAGTTCTGGCTTTTGATTAGATATAACTTCTCTTGTAGAACCGTCATTTGGATTATATTCATACAGTGCATCGCCCACAGTACGAAGTTGCTTATCTTTTGGCTTATACAAATCCCGCTCTTCATTTTTCATCTTAAGATATCCGCCCAAAAGCTCCATTATCTCTGCTGTATTTCTCTGTTTCCGTATCTGTGATTGTGTTGCCATCTTATTTCCTGTATTATAATCCCAATGCCTGTATTCTCAGACTTTCAATTAAATTATCCACCTCATCATGAGCTTCATTTTGAGCCATATTTATCTCCGTTTGCTCTGTACTAAATTTATTTTCTTGCGTTTCTCGCGCCAGATTCATCCAATCCTTCAAACTTTCAACTTGCTTTGTATGTGCTTTATTCACCGTTCCATGTGTGGCAAAATCCGTTTGACCAATCAACTGGTTTGTGTTCCCCTCCATAGTGACAGAATCATTTAAAAATTTGTTGAACAATCCCTCTGTTTCTAATTTATCTTCCGCTTCAGCCTGTTTCAACATATCTGTATAATAAGCGTCAATCTCACCATGCTTTTCTTGCAGATTTCCAACCTGTTCATACAAACCGCTTCGAATTCTGGCATTCTTACGGTCAGTTTCACCCCCACTAAGATAACCACCCACTCCACCTACAACAGCGCCGATACCTGCGCCCACAGGCCCACCAACAGCATAGCCAGCCAATGCACCAGACATCCCACCTTCTATTGTACCACTACTTGCATATCCCATTTAGCGAGTCCTCCCCAATCCCAATTTTTTTTCAAGTTGTTTTTTAATATAAATAGACAATGCATCAGGTCTTTGTTTATATATTTTACCCTTATCTGGGGCAACATCTTCATCTGTAATTTTATTTAAATCCACTGGAACTCTTTGTTGCCAAGCGCCATTTGCCCCTTGAAATATGTCATCTTTATTATCTATTTTACTAAAATCCACTGGATTTTTTTGTTCTACACCACCAGTTTCCCCAATAAATATATCACCGCCCAATACCTTATCTTTTCCATATACCCTCGCCAAATCAGCCCCCTTTGCTTTAAAGGTTCCTGCTTCTTCAGGGCTGTTTAAAAAGTTTAATATACCACCTTCAAATCCGCCTGCTTTTGCCAGCTTATAGTCTCTAAGTGTTGCACCACCTTTTTGGATAGCACTTGATGTCTTGGTAATCGTATTCATTTTAGCATCATGCATCTCACTTGCTATTTTGCTCTCCATCTTAGCACGCTCCAAAAACAACCGTGTTTTAGGTCTTAATGTCCGCTGATATCTATTTAGTAAAAAACTACTTGCCATTTTATATTACTCTCTTCTCTCGATAAACTATCGAAACATCATTAATCTCAAACCCTGTTGCAATCGTACCTGTAAATTTTAGTTGAAAACTTTTAGCATCCTCTATAATAGAAGTTGGCGCTAAGGTTGTTGTCGTCTGGTTGGCGCTTGTGCTATTTAGCACCGTGCTAAAACTTGTGCTAAAACTATTAGCACCGTCTGTATCATAAGCCACCGTTACATTTTGACTCGTTCCGCCTTTATAACTTACTTGAACTTCATATATGTTCTTTCTCGTTGCAGGATTCCCAAAGTCAATATCGGGGGTAATTAGCTCAAATCCACTTTGAGCAGTCTCGCTCTGTATGACTTGTTTGAATATTGAGCTGGTTTGTACTTGAGTACAATAAGATATCTTACCATCCCAGTCATTAATAACATTTGTTTTATTAAGGCTACTGGCTAAAAAATCATTTTTATATACCCAACTGTTCGTTACCAAATCAAATATATAAGCGTCGCCACCATCTGATTCCGTTCCATAGCTCTTCACTATAATAATTTGCTGTAAATCGGGTTGATACACTATCATGCTCTTTTCAGAAACAAAACTTGCCCATGTGCTTTTCTTTATTAATCTTTTCCCGCGTTTTTCCAGTAAATCACGTATCTGTTTACCGTCAAACAAAAAACATCCATTCTCGTTTACCCATGCAATGCCAATATCTGTTTTGCAGACCTGCGCCTTATTTTTTATACCACGAAAATGAAATACACCCTCATTAAACTCAAACTGACCCGATATATTGATAATATATAGAGTACGCTCTTTAAATTGTAATAATTTGTCGCCATACTCCATCAATGCCGTAATACTCTCACCATCATTCACCGTCACCTCTAAAGAGTTTTCTAATGGCAATACATCAAACTTATTGGGGGCGCTTTTAATAATTCTATCTGCATACTTTATATATGTACCACTCTTATCTTTCACCATCACATTTGCAACATAAGAACGCCTATTAGCAATAACGGCTGTCTTATAGCGCGCATTTAATGTATTCAAACTTTGAGAATAACCTGCACTGGATTCATAAGTAATAAATGGTATATTTACACTCACTTCACCTTTTAGATTAAACAAAAACCCAGTATTCGCTACGCTGTAAGCAGAATAGAACTTCTGTGGGTCGTCATATCGCTGTATCGTACCATCCGTCATATCCACAATCGCATGGAGCTTCCAATCTGTTTCATCCTCTTTTTTTACATATATATTTGTACCCGTAATCCGCTGATTCCAACTGGTTGTAAAGTTAAATCCAACATTGGTATAGGGTGCTTTTGTAAGTGTAACCGTATCACCGCCACTCTGCGTAGAAAGTTTCTGTACCAATGATTCTTGTACACCATCATAAACAAAAGAAACTCCCACATTCCAATCCCCAACCCAGTCAGCCCCCGCCGTCGCCGAGTCGCCAATAGTCACATCAATCGAATTAGGACTTTGGTTATAAGATGTATCGCCGATTCCCGTACCGCCTTCAACGTAAATACTGTCAATTTTAACTGTACCACCCGAATCATTTGTCAATGTTCTTAAACTTACACGTAAACTATTCGTCGATATGTCTAACCCGCTATCAGGGAATGTAAATGTATATTCATAAATATCTTCCGTACTCATTGGATAGCCATCAAATTGGTCTATTATCTGTTCCAGCGAAAAAGAATGGTATGCATAACCAGTAGACTGAAAAGATGTGCTATTTTGTGCGCCCACACGTAACGCACTTGTAATCATCCAATTATCATCATCATATCCAGTTACTTTTAAACGAATACGAACACTATTCACATAATTTTGGCCCCCCGTAAACCCCAAGTCACCTTTAGATTTTGTTATGGTTCCATCATCTGAATCAACCGCATTCGAATTAGACGTATAAGACGTATCATTGTTTGTAGCTGTCGAAACATCCGTCTCATCATTATATGACACTATAGACGAAACAGACGTACCCGATTTTAAACTACTCGATGTAGAGGGGGTCTCAATATTTACCTTCTCATGTTTCCAGCCATCTATCGAATATTTATTTGCTGTATTATTCGGGAACAAATCACGCTTAATATATCCATACCACCGTGAATCATTCTCCGTAGTATCAAAATTGCCATCACATACACGCAATCCGCCATCAGCAATAAAATAGTTGGGCTGGATATCGGCATTATCAGAAAATTGGATAGGGTTAGTACCTGAAGAATCACTGCCGTTCGTTCGGCTTAGTATTCGGATACCGCCAGATGATTCCTTATCAGCCATTGCCACATAATCATCACCCGTGTCATCTGTTACGCTCTGAGTTGCAGACTCAGCCCGAAGATAATCCGTAGAAAATAAAAATATTCCATCCCCAAATACTTGCAAAATATTAGTTATTGTAGCTTCATTACTGGCAGAATAGGGCGTTGTCTTAACTTTGCCAACATTATCAACAGCCACATCTTTAGCACTGACAAGTTCATGGATTTCAAGGTCTCTGGGGTTTGATTCTTCATTAATGCCCCCATCAAAACGACTAATTATGTGCGTTTTCTTCGGCATCAGTTTGAAATATATACTTTTAGCATTTCATTATATTTACCATCCAACCGTTGATACTGTTCCTGATACCAACCGTATTCTGCATTATACCTTTGCAGGTTTGCATTATATTTCGCTATATCCACATTATAGACCTGAACTTTGTTCGCATATTCATTCAACCACTTATTAAACTTGTTCTCGATTTCATTCTTTGACCATGTTTCCACTTCAGCATTAATCGTTACACCAAAACCTTGAATCTCATTTGAATAAGTCTGCAATAAACGATTCTGATTAGCATCATTTAATTCCGCATCTTTAATTTTCTTCTGTAATTCTGCTTGATATGCCACATTTTCTTTGTTCAATTCATTTAATTCATTTTGAATATCTAATTGATATTCCTGCAACGCATTACTGTATTCATTCAACCATTTATTAAACTTGTTCTCGATTTCATTCTTTGACCATGTTTCCACTTCAGCATTAATCGTTACACCAAAACCTTGAATCTCATTTAAATATTTCTGCAATAAGCGATTTTGATTAGCGTCATTTAATTCGGCATCTTTAATTTTCTTCTGTAATTCTGCTTGATATGCTACATTCTCTTTATTGAATTCATTTAATTCATTTTGAATATCTAATTGATATTCCTGCAACGCATTACTGTATTCATTCAACCATTTATTAAACTTGTTCTCGATTTCATTCTTCGACCATTGCTCCACTTCAGCATTAATTGTTACACCAAAGCCTTGAATCTCATTTGAATAAGTCTGCAATAAACGATTCTGATTAGCATCATTTAATTCCGCATCTTTAATTTTCTTCTGTAAGTCTGCTTGAAATGCCACATTTTCTTTGTTGAATACATTCAATTCATTTTGAATATCTAATTGATATCTCTGCAACTCACTACTGTATTCAGTGACCCATTTTTGAAACTTATGCTGGATTTCATTATTCACAAACGTCTGCACCTCGCCACTCACCGTCGTTTGATAACTTCCCAATTCAGACGTATATTTCTCCAATACCAACTTGTTGTTTGATAAATCCGCCTCCAACTGCTTTGCTTCATTCTGAATGGATACATTCGTACCATTTTGCGCATCTATCTGCGCTTCTGCAATATCAATATCCGCCTGTTTGATTTTTTTCTGGATATCAGCGCGATAAGATTCAGCGCTCTCATTAAAATCATTCAACCTATCTGATAAATCCGCCTGATATTTACCCAGCTCCACACGCATTCGCTCAATTTGTACGCCTGCCAATTCTGGGTCTTCATTTGTTTCTAAAAATGTAATTAGTTGTCCTGTATCAATACTCGCAGTAGGAGAAATATAACTCGGTGGTGTACCAAGCGATGTCATCGCTACTGACTCACCAAAAGCTGTTTTACTTGCATTACTATATGCTAAAGAACTCAACACTGGTATAGCTGGCGCACCAGAAACAGAAAGTGTCCCAATAGTTGGGAATGTAGGTGCTACAAAAATTGGCTTCGAATAAGTAGGAGCAGTCCCCAAACTACTAACGCTTTGTGCGCTAATACTTGGTACACTCGGCGCTGTGCTGAGACTCAACGTCCCAATAGTTGGGAATGTAGGTGCAGTAAAACTTGGCTTCGAATAAGTAGGAGCAGTCCCCAAACTACTAACGCTTTGTGCGCTAATACTTGGTACGCTCGGCGGTGTGCTGAGACTCAACGTACTAATAGTTGGGAATGAGGGTGCAGTAAAACTTGGCTTCGAATAAGTAGGGGCAGTCCCCAAACTACTAACGCTTTGTGCGCTAATACTTGGTACACTCGGCGCTATGCTGAGACTCAACGTACTAATAGTTGGGAATGTAGGTGCAGTAAAACTTGGTGCTAAGCCAGACAAATTACTTTTTACCCGCGCCATCAAATACTGTAAACCTCGTGCCGATGCGCCCAATATTAATAAATGCTCAACCTCATTTGGGAAGTTAGCAATCGTACTTAATGTTGAAATCGTTACTGATGTCACGGCTGGATAGGCAACACTAACAACCTTAAAAGCCTTTTCACCCGTAGAAGCGGGTAAAGGATACACGTTTACAGAACCATTTTTTAATAAAAAAACAGGTTCTTCTTTTGATGGATAAAATAAAGAATTGCTGTCTTGAACTTTTCGCTCAAAATAAATAGGCACTTCTTTACATGATACAAATTCATCGTTTGTACCGTTTTCCCTATAAACGCCCAATACTTTACCATCTTCTAATAAAAAACCATTGGACGTTTGTTCATCGGATTCTTCCCCCACCGCCCACAATTTATTTTCTGGCATTGCATTGATGATTTCTTTTGCAACAGCATTCATACTATCTGCCAAATATTGGTCATCGCCAACCGTGCCAATCATATCTTCTATTTGTTCTTTAAAATCTGCCATTAGATAAAATCCTGTAATGGTAATGGAATAATATCAGGTTTTGCTTCTCTGGCATTATCCGTTTCAATATATTCCGCTTCAATCTGCCGTGCTAAACCGCGATGCCCAGATGCTATCTGCATCTGTCCGTCAAATGCCAAAAATTGGCTCAATGCATAATGCACACACGCGGGTATTAATTGCGCAGGAATATCTACAACGCTCGTCACCGCAGACTTCGCTGTTGGCTTCGCATAGTAAAATACCTTCAGCGATTTTCCTGCATCCGTATCTTTGGTAAAATATATTTTAGTGTCATTTCCTTCTTTTTTTATAAAATAACCAATTTCATCCACTAAATTTTCATCCAGATTTTCTATATATCGCTTCTCACTTACAAATGGTACGATACTTTTATCAAGCTGAACTTTATAAATTTTATTGCTGATATCATCATTCGAGAATGTATAAACATTTGTGCTTGTTGAGGTAAAACTTTCGCTTGAACGCTTTTTAACCGAACGCAATCCGACTTCATTTACCTTTTCGTCGAACACCTCAGCTTTAAGTGCTTCCAAAACAGGAAAGCTCAGGTTTGCCTTCATTAGTCCAGCGTCTATTAGTTCGTATGCTTCTTGATATCTCACAATTATGTCACTAAACAATATTCAACTGTAATATTATTGCTGGCATCAGAAGACTGAACCTTAACATCTTCCGCTGGAACTTTGGGCAAAATAATCGCACCACCATTATGTAGTTCAGCAATTATTTGTGCGCCAATAGTAACCTTAACGGTTTCTGTTGTTCTCGCCGTAGACCCCAAACCGCTATCATAGTCGAACCCAGTATTTTTGACAAACACCATATCATATCCAGCACTACCTAAAGTTGTTGCTGTTCCCCCCGACACAGTAGCTTCTGCGTATGTAGGGTCTCCACTGCTGTACCCACTTATATTACCTGCAATCTCAATACCACCAGTAGCTGTAGTAGTCGCACTAACACTACCGCCCAATGTTTTTCCTACTGCTGAGTAATGTCTATAACTTGTTTTTGCAACATTGCTACCAGCATTGTCACTCTCATCATCAGTATACGCAGTTGTAGCTACATACTCATCGACTACATCAACTGAAACTGCATATTTTATATGGTCTGCCATATTTATTTTCCTTTGATTAATGGGGGGCAGTCGCCCGCCCCCCGATAATCTGTTATTACTGTTTTTACGTCAACTTTAAAACAGCGTGGGTTTGTTCCTGTCTAATTTCAGGCCCCATTTCCACCAGCCATTCATCAGTTTGCCCATCAGAACCATCTTTAACGATATCTTTCCGTAATTGGAAGCCAGATTCACTAAGAACCCGTATATCGAAATTCGATTCATCAATCGCAACAGCGTAATTTTCGTATCCACCCTTCAGTAAAGGATGAGGTACAAAACTTAACTTCCCAACAGGGCCAACATACTCAAGTACACGCAAACCAGCTTTGGTTTCCGAACCTTGAATAGAATTAAGCGCTGTTGAAGCATCACCACGAACCATCTTCGCTAACTTACGCAACCATTTATTCGAAGAATAAACAGTCTTTTCCATACTGCCATCAACCGTATCTTGGAAGATGTTTTCAATCAATGCATCAAAGTCGTTTAATGAACCCGATGAGTCAGACAACTGCAAATTTGAGTTGTCATAACCATTGTTTGATTGAACAGCACCAGCACTTCCACCCACGCCAAGTCCCTGAAACGCACGTTTCGGGTTAGCTGAGCTTGAATCCAGACTCTTCGCGCCGTTGAACATCATTGCATATTCAACATTCACTTTTACTTGAGCCAGTTTACGTGCTTGTAAGCGTGCCAATTCTGGCCCGCCATATTGCTGGGAAACACGCGCCGTACGAGTAATCTCGTAAGGTTCGCGGAAGATTTGCGTGCAGTTTGACAACCGACGCACTTTCTTCTGTGTTGCTTTTCCAACCCCAGCACCCTCAGCAATACCTTCTATACCACGAATGGCAAAGGTTTCACCGTCAGTCAAAGATGCACCATCAGAACCAGCTTCATAAGAAGCCTTCCCGCTGGAGCTACCTGCGCCCGATGCAGTACCAACAAACGTAATCGTTGTTGCTTGGCCGTCAGTAATCATATCCGTTGCATCTGCCACAGAATCAAATGTCCATGTACCAGAGCTATATGTACCGCCAACAAACTGCACGTGTTTATCTGAAGGTGAGGACAGGTTTACATCTTTTCCAACCGCAATACACAGAAAATGTGTGTTTGCGCCTGAACCGCCAGAACCCTGTGCTGAACTACCAGAGATTGTGTAAAGACCACCGACTTCAAACATTTCCATTTGAGCTTGTCGGGGGAGTTTTATGATTGATTGGTCGCCATTTGCAGATGCTGTTGCACTATCTACGACTTCACTGTCTGCGGTCATTTCTCCAGCAGAGAGACTGATAGAACGCTTAACGAAATATTCGTCTTCCATCCACTCAAAAATCGGAACAGGTGTTCCGTGCTGAGACATACGACCAGAAACAGTCAAGATAGGTGTGACACTTGGGTTGTAATAATGTATTTCAGGCCCAAGTTCAAGTACCTGCCGTTGCGAACCGTCTGAGAACTGTGTCGAAGTTCCACTACCATATGTAAACGCCATAAGGCTTTTTCCTTTCAAACCCGATAGCATCCATGACAGCTATCGACTCAACGTATAACGTCTAACCGCTAACGTCTATTATGCTTCGAGTTTTTTATCTTGAATTAGCCATAATGCCAGTCCACCATGATTCAACTTGCTTATCTTGCGCACTTTTTACAGGCGCTGTCTTTCCGTCAACTGCACCCGCATTGGGTACTTTTGTCATTGACTTTTTAACATTTTCAGTTGAAACATTAGCTTCTGACTCCGCATTATCGCTTTCTTGTGTGTTTTGAGCCTGTGGGTCGAGTTTCTTCCATACCTCAACCATATTCTGCGGAGTAACATTTTCAGGGGCGCTCATGAAGCTATAATATTGTTTTATTTCTTCATCGCTCATACCGATTGACTTCAAAGCCTGTATTTCAGAATTTTGTGCATTTATTTGCTGGTCTTCTGCACGAAGCCTGTCCACATATTGCATTGCTTTCTTTGCGCCTTGTTCCATAAGCCATTCGTCATAATCTCCACGCCATTTTGCTGATAGACTGCCTTCAACACTCTCTTCATATACATCATAGTCTTCAGGTTTAGCAGGAGGGGAGCCACCGCGAACATCTTGTTTCTGCACTTCATTCTGCATCATCTTTACCATTTCTGGATTCTGTTTCAGCCATTCATCAAGTTCAGATAACTTTTCATAACGCTCGTTTCGATTGCCCAACTCTTGCTCTGCTTTATCCTTCATACTTTGCATATTTCGATATGCTTCAGCCAATTTCGATTTTCCATCATCATCATCTCGAAATTTATTTTCTATCAGCCAACTTTTTTCCTTACTGTCGTCACTTGTTTCCACAGCCTGTTCTTTCGCAGGCTCATCAGCTTCCACTTCCACATCGGTCTCAGGTTGGCTTTCAAGCACCACTTCAGGTGCGCCTTCGGTCTCCGAGCCTTCAGATGTATTGAACTTATCCAATACGTTCATAAGGTTATCGTCGCCAATGTCTTGGGTCTGCTGTTCTTTTGTCGCTTTACTCACACGATGCTCCTTTTCCGTTTATGAAGTTACCCAACTCCCATTATCCCCTCTTCAATAGGAGGTGGGGCTTCCGTTTCTGAGTTAATCGCACTATCGGACATAAACGCTAAATCACTTGCGGTCTCTCGCGTCATTTCCTTTTGCTTGTCTTGTTCTGCTTTTGCGGTGGCACGCAAGTTGCTCACAGCCTGAGCCACAGGTTTTGTGGCATTTGCGATTTCCGCCCGCATATTTGCATGAAACAATTCTCGTTCTCTGGTTTGTATATCACCAGATAATTCTTTATTTTGCTCTTTTAGTTGAGCATTCTCTGATGTCAGGTTCGATATCTCGCCCATACGCTCGATTAAAGCTGTCTTATCAACATCGCCTTCCATATTCATTATCACCTGAATCTTATCGTAAATACCAACTTGCATAAGTGAAATGTCTCGCGACAGATTAGCACTTGGGCTTTTAGCACGGGTACTTCCAACTACAACACGAATATCAACTTCAGCAGTCGTTACATCATAAATCCGCTCAACAGCCTTTGTATAATCATTAATAACTGGCACGTTGATGGTTAATTCTTTTTCGATTCCCAATGGGTTCACGATACGCAATACACGCTGTTTATCGTAAACGTAAGGCGTATATAAAGCCACACATTTACCAACCTCGTTCAACATGTCATATACGGGCAATATCTTCCAATTCTGCTTCCGTGATGATGCCTCATCTATTATCTGAGCTTCCCCCACCGTACCAACAGCGCCACGAGGGTCGCCCTGCTGAAATTTATACGCACCAAAAATCGTTTCTATGTCGATTTCATAACGCTGTTTCTCAGAATAGAGCTGGCTACTGATGGATGGTGGGGCAAATTCCTTGATTTTGCCATTCGATAGCGCATTCGGGTTTGCACGTATAATTGCATTTGGAACAAACCACTTCTCCATCTCTTCTGGGTCTAAAGCACCATCCTCATATATTAATTTAAAACTGGCTGTAGATGTAGCATGGCTTATTAACAATGCCTCTGTTCGGTTTAACATTCGCTGGGGCGACTTTGCATGACGAACATCACCAGCAGGGTAGGGGGTTCCATTATGCTCATTGCACGCAGGAATAAGAGGAAATCGGTCAATCGGCAACACTTCATCGTAAATAACCTTGTCACCAATTACAAATAATTCGCGGACTTGCCGAATATAAGTAACCTGTTCTTCAACTTGCCCAGCCTTAATATATGATTTATATTTATCCTCTTTGGATAATTTTAAATATTGTTCATGGTCAAATGTATCATATTTCCCCGTCAATACATCCGTGACAATTACATGGGGAACATTCACATAGCTCCACCGTACAAATTTTCTAACCTTTGGCTGACCGTCAGACGTAATATCATTCCGACGAAGAACTTTATCTCGGTTATAGCCATCAGCGCCGATTTCATTCTTATATTCATCCTCACGCGCATCTTCAATAATATCAGCATATTCAGGGAAATGATGCTTTAAAGATTCCTTCGTATGTAGGTCAGACAAAATAATACTTGATGCATCTCTAAAAAATGGGTCTATGGAATTTGGGTCTACATATACACTTTCGGGGGATACACGTTTTATGCGGATACCACCTGCACCATTTTCAGCCTGCCAATCTGGGTATACATAAACAAAACCAATTCCCTTTACAATAAAATCACGGCACACGCTCCGATAATGTCTATCACCATTGCTGTCATACCAAACCTTGTCTAAAAGCGCATTATACACGTGAGCGACTTCATTATCAGTCTTGCCTGTGGCGTGAACATCCCACTCAGGAGATGCACCTGCAATATTAGCCAAAACCTGCTCCACAGCAGGGCGAATTTTATTATTGGCCTCTGGTGGTTGCCCCACACTCAGTAAATAATCTTTTTGTGCCGATGTTAGCTGAACACCCAAGTAAAATTCTTCATCTTCAGCCATCTGCGCCCGATAATCAATCGCATTTGATTGGTATAACGTATATTCATCCCGCACATCATTGGCGGAAATGTCTTCAAGCTTTAATTTTTTCAGTTTTATCATATATTCTTAGGTTATGTTACATTAATGTGACGTTTATTGCAAGAAAAAAATATTAATTTATGCATAAATAACTTCACCTGTTTGCCAATCCATGCCACGCATTTTAGGTTGGAAGGGGATAATACTGCCTTCATCGTCATAAGTCACGTTTGGTTTATACATATCATCTACCGCCCAGCGCAAAGCATCAAGTGTATCTTTCTTAAATGAGCCATGTTCTTTAAAATTTAATAATTCTTGTTCCAACTCGAAATGTTCGTCACGAATAAACATTGCTTTGGATGCAAAATAGGGTTGAAGCTGTTTTATTCGATAATATTTACCCTTTATCGCTTGTTTGGGCGTAATGTTCCAGAAATGTCCCAATTCTTTTGACTTTTGGGTAACATATTCAGATAACATCACATGTCCTGTCTCTTCAATCTTGATTTCTTTCGGTTTATAGACTTCTGCCAGTTCGAAAATTTTATCTGCACCATCCATCGGAGTTACTTGTCCGCGAAAATAGTCAATTACATAAATATTATGTTCTTTATCTACGCCAACAACCATTATAACCGTATAATCCGCCTTTACATTCTCAGATGAAGCAGGGTCTACACCAAAAAATATATTAATAGGCACTTCCCGTCGTTCTCCATCTTCCGCGAGATATATAACGGGCTGGTCATTGTTATAACCAAACGAACCATCCCAATACTGAATATGCTCTTTCTTAAAGACGCGAAAGCTGTCGTCCATTGGTATATTTTGGTATTCTTGATAAAAATAGGCTACGTCACCTTCGGACATCAGCCGTTCCCGCTCATCGCTTAACCATTTGTAGGAACGATAGTCAGACCATAATACTTCTGGTTCTCCGTCGAGTCTGACTATTTCTTTTCCGCTGGCAACAAAAAGCCCTTTTTGTGTATCTTGGACAATAGCTTGATAAAACATCGTATCCCAACCCTTACGTTTTCGATTACCCTTACGGTCAAAAGACATTGGCCCAGCAATACGATTCAAATAACTTTGTTCATCCACTATCGTCCCAATAAATATGAGGCGCGCATCATTGCTACCTGCAATTACAGCGCCATTCAGCCACCCGCGAAACTGTTCGCGTAACAATGGTGTTGCCGTATTGCGCTCACCCTCCCCGTCATCAATAATCGTCAGAGTAG